>JACCEE010088224.1_pt1 | contig 82912 bp, 80 predicted proteins | sample 7449931 | NCBI WGS metagenome assembly JACCEE01 (sample SAMN15323457, study PRJNA562643) | freshwater metagenome | isolation source: river surface water | place: USA:Blue River Watershed | collected 2017-08-19
AAGCCTGGTGCACCTGCCAAAGCTGCAAGTGGTGCTCCTGCTGCCCCTGCTACAGGCGATGCCAAGCCCGCGGCAGGTAAAGTCGCATCCAACGTGTGATTCTCAGCGACCTAATTGCAAATAAAGCTACTCAGGCCGGCTTATCTCGGCACCTGAGCGCCCACGAACGTGGGCTTTCTCGTCTTCTCAAACAGTGTTGCGCGGTTATCGTTCTTTGTTGCTGCGCCGTCCTTGTTGGTTGCTCAGACTACAACGACGCGCGCTCGGCTTATGCAGCTGGGCGACATGATGAGGCCTTCACAAAGCTACTGAAGCTCGCCAAGGACGGCCATCTCAAGGCTCAGTACGAAGTTGCCATGATGTTTAACAACGGCATAGGCGTGGCCAAGGATAAGGAGGAAGCTTGGAACTGGTTTACCCGAGCGGCTAAAGCCGGAAACGTTGATGCACAAGTGGAGCTCGGCGCTCACTACGAAGCAGGTGTCGACGGACAGCCCAACGGGATCATGGCCGCTCAATGGTGGAAGACGGCAGCGAAAAATGGCTCAGGTGTCGCCGCCTTCAATTTGGGTACCATGTATCGATCGGGGCGAGTAACTGCTCGTGATTTAGTGCGTGCCTACGCCTGGTTTATGGTTGCTGAAGATTTGGGCGTCATCACTGCTAAAGATCATTTGAGAAATTTGCGCGATCTCATTCCTGAGCAAGATGTTGCCAAAGCTGAGCGCTTAAAAGACGGCTTAATGAAGGAAGATCCTGCGCCCGCAAAGGGGTGAGGTCTTAGTCGTTTGAGCTACGCGACCGCTGTTGTTGAAGTAATGGAGATAAGTTGTGGCCAATGAGGAAAGCGGCCAAGAAAAGACCCTAGACCCAACGCCCCGACGGCTTGAGAAAGCGCGCGAGGAGGGGCAGTTTCCACAAAGCCCTGACGTTACCACCCTGGTACTCGTGAGTATCGGTGCACTTGCGATATGGGTCGCAGGCGGGCGCTTTCTCCAAGCGCTTGTGGATTCCACCAAGATGGCCTTGTCGTTTAGCGAGCCAGCCCGTGTGACGCCTTTTTTGATCGAGTGGTTACTTGGCCCTGTGGGCTCCTTACTCATTTGGATCGTACTAGTTTTATTGGTCCTTTGGTTCGGTTCGGTCCTTGGCCCATTTGCGCTGGTCAATTTCCAGCCTAAATTGTCAAACTTCAAGATCGATCCGGAAAGAATATCGTTTATCAATGGTCTCAAGCGGATCTTCTCAAAGCAGGGTTTAAGTCAGCTAGGCCTCGCCTTGTTAAAGGCTAGCTTGATCTTCGCAGCGATTGCGATTTACCTCTGGGCTGTGATTGATGGTGTTAGCGCCTTCAGTGGTATGAGCCTTACCAATGCCATCCTTTATGCCCTGCGATTAATTGGCGGTGGCTTGCTAGTGCTGATTGCCGTTGTATTGATTCTTGGCGTTAGCGGTGGCTTTATCACCTCGCTCCTGTTTAAAGAGCGAATGAAAATGTCAATCCAAGAGCTGCGTGACGAACTTAAGGAAAGCGAAGGCAATCCTGAGTTGAAGGGGAGAATCCGCCAAAAGCAGCGGGAGATGGCTCGAAGTCGCATGATCGCAGCAGTCGAAAAAGCCGATGTGGTGGTGATGAACCCAACCCACATTGCGGTGGCTTTGCGATACGAGGCAGACAAGATGGCAGCCCCTGTTGTCGTAGCCAAAGGTCATGACAACTTCGCTTTAAGAATTAGGGATGTCGCTAAAGAACATCAAGTACCGGTGACCGAGAGCCCGGTTCTGGCTCGGGCACTTGATGGCGCGGTAAAAGTAGGTGCTTCGATTCCTGAGCCTTTATACCGCGCTGTGGCTGCGCTTATTGCCTGGGCCTACGAGGTTAAGTCAGAACCTGCGCGTGCGCCTGAGCTATATCTTCCCGACGATGCTATTCCTTCGGAATTCCGCCCTGAAACCAAGTCTCGTAGTCAGGACAGACCACAATCGGCATAAATCGTTCGGAACATTGTTTGGATTTGAAGTTAAGGCATTCGCCGTCTAAATCTTTAAAAATTCGAATAAAAAAGATCGGTTTGCCCTTGATGCCTGAATCCTTTTGCTCATATTGTTTGACAAGGCTTCGCTTGCCTTCCCACCAAAGGCAGGTCGCACAGCAGTGCTGATCAGGGTAAATCCTAGCCGTGACCGGCTCGGTGCTCGCCTGTGTTTCGCTGCTCGGTTTACTACCAAACAAAGCCATAGCCTGATCCTCTAATCGTTGCTTGGCGGAACGTAGCCGGCCGGTTGATCGACATCGTCAGAAAAGAAGTAGTTTTCCATTTGTTGTGCCAAATATTTTCGCGCACGTAAATCGGCGAGATTGAGTCGATTTTCGTTGACAAGCATCGTCTGATGCTTGACCCATCCCTGCCAGGCTTCTTTACTAACCGATTCAAAAAGGCGCTGACCCAGTGCTCCAGGGTAGGGAGGAAAATCCAATCCTTCAGCGTCCTTGTTTAATTTAATACAGCGAACCGTTCTCATACTGCAATATCCTTCGTTGGAGAGCTTAAATCCTTCATCAAGACCTGCGAATTGCGCTGCTTATCATAGAGGCCGCGGCGCTGCGCAGGTAGTTCGTCAGGCGTTACCTGCACAAAGCCTCGCTTTAAAAACCAATGCATCGTACGCGTTGTCAGCACAAACAGGCGCTTTAACCCTGCCGCCCTCGCTCTTTGTTCGATATGGCGCAAAAGCCTCTCACCATCGCCCTGGCCTTGTGCTCCGGGGTTCACTGCAACGCAGGCCATTTCTCCCATCGACGACTCCGGGAAGGGGAAAAGCGCGGCACATCCAAAAATCACGCCGTCATGCTCAATGACTGAAAACCGCTCGATATCGCGTTCGACGGTTCCGGGTTCACGCCTCACCAAGGTCCCATCGTCTTCAAGCGGACGGATGATCGATAAGATGCCGCCAACATCATCAATGGTGGCTTCGCGCAAGGCTTCGAGCGTCTCTTCAACAACCATGCTTCCAACGCCATCGTGCAAAAAGAGTTCGAGTAAAAGGGATCCGTCGGTATCGAAGGGGACAAGGTGACTTCGCTCAACACCACCTTCTGCTGCTCGCAGAGCGGCACTGAGATAACCACGCGCTGCCTCACTGGGTTGTAGCGCATCTTTTGAAGCGAGCAACTCGCGTGCATTAGCTTCTGAGATCTCACTCAAAACTTCGCCTGAAGCGCTCTGCATGCCAGGCAATTCAGTGAGGAAAATCAGCTTATCGGCATCAAGCGCAATAGCCGTGGCGACCGCGACGTCTTCCATACTCAGGTTGAAGGCTTCGCCTGTTGGCGAAAAGCCAAGCGGGGACAATAAAACCACCGAACCGTAATCAAGTGCCGAGCGAATGGCCGCACGATCGATTTTTCTGACCAGACCGGTGTGCTGGAAGTCGACACCCTGCACAATGCCAACAGGCCTCGCGCTTACCAGGTTGCCCGAAATAACCCGGATCGCGGAGTTAGCCATGGGCGTATTCGGTAGACCCTGCGAGAAGGCCGCTTCAATATCGAGTCGAATCTCGCCTGATGCTTCCTTAAGGCACTCGAGCGCTGGGGAGTCCGTGATCCGCATGCCTTGGGCAAATCGACCTTCGAGTCCACGCAAGCGTAGTTGTTCCTCGACCTGCGGTCGGCAGCCGTGAACAACGACGATTCGAATCCCAAGCGCTGTCAATAACGCGATGTCTTGAATCAGCGCATTTAATCGGCCGGCCTGCACGAGCTCGCCTGGAAAGCCAACCACAAAGGTTCGGTGTCGAAAGTTATGAATATAGGGTGCAACTGAGCGCAGCCAATAAACAAACTGGGAAGCTGCCACCGCAGGCGCTAAGCTATGGCTAAAGTGGCTATCGGATCGTGGCGAAATAGGGCCCGCATGCAGGGAATCGGACTCGGAAGGCATGGCACGAATTGTCGCATAAGCTAGGCCTCACATTCACGGAGCAATCGATTGAACTCTTCGCAAGACATACTAAAACGCGCTGCTGCTCAGGCAGCCTTGCAATGGATCGAACCTGGCATGATTCTGGGCGTTGGCACTGGCTCGACCGTTAACCATTTAATCGATCTCATTGGTGAACAAGGCCTGAAGCTAGAGGCTGCGGTTTCGAGTTCGGAGGCAAGCAGCAAGCGTTTGCGTGCCTTGGGTGTGCCGCTGCTCGATGCGAATGCCGTTGACCGTTTGCCACTTTATATCGATGGCGCCGATGAGGTTGATCCAGGCTGTTGTCTGATCAAAGGGGGAGGTGGAGCACTTACTCGCGAAAAAATTCTTGCTGACCTTGCAGATCGTTTCGTTTGCATCGTAGATGAGGCTAAATGCGTGGCATGCCTCGGCGCATTTCCCTTGCCTATCGAAATCTTATCCATGGCAGAAAAGCAAATTAGCAAAAAGCTAGAAAAACTGGGGGCTAGGATTGCGCTTCGTAAGGATTTTATAAGTGATAACGGTCATCCGATTATCGACGTATCAGGTTTGACGATCAAAGACCCACGTGAGCTTGAGTCAATGATGAACCAATGGCCTGGCGTTGTGACCGTCGGTCTTTTTGCTCAGAGGCCAGCCGACCTTGTACTGATCGCAGCAAAAGATGGGATCAAGACCTTGTCGTTGGCCTGACAAGGTCTTGATGTGCGGTTTTTCGGATAAAACTTCATTACCTGTGAACCGCAGCCATTGGGCTTAGTGAGCAATCCGTTCAAAAACTGCAGCGATGCCCTGGCCACCACCAATACACATCGTCACCAATGCGTAACGGCCATTAATACGTTGTAATTCATGGATCGCTTTGAGCGTGATAATCGCACCGGTAGCCCCGATCGGGTGTCCAAGCGAAATGCCAGAGCCGTTCGGATTAAGCTTTGCTGGGTCTAAGTCAAGATCACGACAAACCGCAAGCGCCTGGGCGGCAAAAGCCTCGTTGGCTTCGACCACATCCATTTGGTCAGCTCGCAATCCGGCTTTTGCCAATGCCTTTCGTGACGCTGGTACCGGCCCGATGCCCATGATGTGGGGCTCAACACCAGCATGCGCATAGCTCACCAGTCTAGCCATGGCTTTTTTGCCTTGGCGTGCGGCAGCAGCAGCGTCCATCAGTACAACAGCAGCAGCTCCATCGTTAATGCCTGAGGCGTTTCCAGCGGTGACAGTCCCGTTTTCCTTAAGGAAGACCGGCTTGAGCTTACTCATATCTTCTGGCTTGACATCGAGACGAACATGCTCGTCGGTGTCGAAAACGGTTGGGCCTTTGCGCGATTTGATTTCAAGACCCAGAATTTGTGCTTTAAATCGGCCTTCCTCAATCGCACGAGCTGCCCGCTTGTGACTTTCAACGGCAAGTGCGTCCTGATCGTCGCGGCTAATGCCCCATTGCTTGGCCACATTCTCAGCGGTAATACCCATGTGAACCGTTTGGAAGGGATCGGTTAGCGCGCCAACCATCATATCGATGGTTGCACCGTTGCCCATCCGCGCACCCCAGCGTTCGGCCGGAAGGATGTATGGGCCACGACTCATGCATTCAGCACCACCCCCGATCGCGACGTCGGCATCGCCAAGCAGAATCGACTGAGCGGCACTCACAATCGCTTGCAAGCCGCTTCCGCACAGGCGGTTCACATTCATCGCAGGCGTGTCTTTGCTTAGACCGCCTTCGATGGCTGCAACCCGCGACAAATACATATCGCGTGGTTCGGTGTTAACGACGTGCCCAAATGCTAGATGGCCAACTTCGGCCGGATCAACACCAGCTCGAGTGACGGCCTCGCGAACCACACTGGCGGCAAGCTTAGTGGGGGCGAAGTCTTTCAAACTGCCGCCGAAGGTTCCAACAGCGGTGCGTGCACCGTCGATCACAACAACTTCTCTACTCATGGCGATTCTCCTTGGGAGTGCGGATGGCTTAATAAGGGTGCTGACGATATAAGGGTGCTGACGATAATCCTTAATGGAGCGTGGGTGCGCGGCCCTTACTTCGGCCCCGGAAAATGCGCTGCATCGCCCGCATCGTGCCAACAATAATGGCATCTTGTCCAATCGTATGCGCAGTATCGGCAATCAGGTCCCATGTCACATCAGCGCCTGCGGCTTTCAGGCTTTTGTAAGCTTGATGTCCGTAAATTGCGGGCACACGATGGTCCAAATCGCCATGGATTAAGTGCACCGAACAAGGCACGCGTTCATCGGCTAAAAGCGGCCTTGCCAGTTGGGCAGCGTAGGCAACAACAATGCTACAAAGCTGCGCTTCAGGGATCGCTGCAGGGTGTTTATGCACGGCTTGCTTGGTATGCCCGGCTTGCCTGGCTGATGAGCGCTCATCGCTTAATGCGGCCGCCGTTGCGCTTCTAGCCAGCTCTAGAGCGATCGTGGCTCCTTGGGCAAAACCGATCACCGTTGTTTGTGAGGCAATCAGTCCAAGCTCTTGCTGTTGGCCCCTGATCTGCCGGGCGACCACCTTAGCGCAGGCCGGGGCTGCGTCGCGACGACTGCTGTGTTTCTCCCACCATAATGATGCCTTATGAGGTGGTTGGAAGATGATGCAAACAGCACTTGGAAACTTGAGCTGCCAAGCGAGCGCGACTGGTGTGAACAATTCCGCGCTGCTTTCCCCCGGTAAAAAAACCAGCAAGCGGTTTGGCTTGATCCCTGGGGTCATGGGGGGCAGCTCGATCCATCCAGAAGGCTGTTTCATGTCATAGAAATTGTAAAACTTTTAGCGGCTTGCGAGGCCTATAAGCTATAAAAATTTCGAACCCACAAGGTAGGCTACAGCGGCTAGCATGCCAGACGCTGGGATGGTAATGATCCAAGCCCATACGATGCGTCCTGCGACCGCCCAGCGTACAGCGCTCATCCGATCGGCTGCTCCAACGCCGACGATTGATCCTGTAATGGTATGGGTTGTAGAAACTGGAATACCGAAACCCGATGCGATGAACAGGCTCATCGCTCCACCAGTCTCAGCTGCAAAGCCACCAACCGGTTTGAGTCGCGTGATGCCCTGTCCCATGGTCTTGACAATGCGCCAGCCACCGAAAAGCGTTCCAAGACCAATCGCAAGATAGGCCGACCAAATCACCCAGGACGGCAGGTGGTCGCGGCTTGTGAGATTTGCAGAAATCAGTAGCAGCCAAATAATGCCCATCGTCTTTTGCGCGTCATTGGCGCCGTGTCCAAGACTGTATAGCCCTGATGAGATCAGTTGGAGTCTTCGAAACCAGCGATCCACCCTTCGTGGGGTGGTGCCACGAAGCAGCCAAGCGGTCGCAATCACAATCAGACTCGACAACACAAAGCCGAGCAATGGCGCAACGAGAATGAAGACGAGGGTTTTGGCGATACCGCTGCCCATGAGAGCTGCTGGCCCGGTTTTCAACATCGCCGCTCCGATCATGCCGCCGATAAGGGCATGCGACGAACTCGAGGGAATACCTAACCACCAAGTGATGAGATTCCAGGAAATAGCGCCGCTTAATGCTCCAAAAATGACAATGTGATCAATAAAAGAAGGGTCAATAATGCCCTTGCCTACGGTGGCAGCAACTTTAAGTTCAAAAAAGAAAAAAGCAAGCATATTGAAGCTTGCAGCCCAAAGTACGGCTTGGAAAGGTTTTAAGACGCCGGTGGTAACAATCGTAGCGATCGAGTTGGCTGCATCGTGAAAGCCATTGATGAAGTCGAAGATTAATGCGAGCGCAACGAGGCCAACTAGCACCGTCATCGACATGCTTAAGGGGTCCATCAGGCGTGATCGAGCACGACAACTTCAACAATCTTTGCTGCGTCTTTACATTTGTCGGTGAGCTCTTCGAGTAATTCGTATACCGCTTTCATTTTTATAACCTGCTTAGCATTTTCCTCATCGCGGAAAAGCTTTGACATTGCAGCTCGCATCACACGGTCGGCATCGGATTCGAGTCGATCGATCTCTTCGCAGGTTTGCAGGATCGCGCGCGCATTGTCCCAGTTGGACATCAATTTAACGGCATGCCGCAAACGCTCGGCAGACATCAGGCCAAGCTCAGCCAATTGCACCGCTTCCTTGGTAACGCTTTGCAAGTCATAAAGGACCACAGCTTCGGCGACATCTTGCACCAGATCAAGCACATCATCGAGTCCGTTGACCAGGGTGTGAATATGGTCGCGGTCGATCGGTGTGACAAAGGTTTTGTGCGCCATGGCGATGGTATCGAGGGTTGTTTTGTCTGCCGACTTCTCGATGTCATCGACTTTGGCAATCAATTGCTTGCGTGCGGCTAAGTCGTCAAAACGATGAAGCAAGTCGACCAATACCTTATTACCTTCGACGACTTGGCCAGCAAGTTTGTCGAAATGTTCAAAAAAATTACCGTCTGCGGGCATGAGGCGTGAAAACATGAATAGCGCCTTAGGGCTGTCACAAACCCGTCATCTTAAAGCACGGGGCGGCTCAACGCGCTTAAGTCGCCTTTAGAGGCGATTTAAGCAGTCAAGATAAGCGTCTGTATCGGGCATGCGTTTTTGGCGTTGTGCCTCCCAAAGCACAAGGCCCAGGCACTCCATCGCCTGGTGGGCTGCCTGATGACGATCGCCATGGGTTCTGCTGAGGAGCGATTGCCAGGCTTTGCGAATGCCTGGCGGTTGATCGGCGCCGATTTGCTCCTCGATGGCAAGGTGCATCGACAAATGTAAAAAGGGGTTTTCGTGGCCTGATGCCGGATGGAAAACTTCCTCAACTGCGCGATCAGGCTCATCGAGTAGCGCCTGATACTCGGGATGCTCAGCGCACCAGGAGGCCGCCAACGCTTGCAGCGGTTCGCAAGGAAGTGATTGTCGGCTGCGCGACCAGGCTTCACAAAAAAAACGTCGGACGTCGGCAGAACTCGGATTAAACAGCATGTTGATTCAGCACGGTGATGAGATTATCGATGGATGAAGGCTTGCTATCGGTGATGAAGGCTTGCTGGAGGAGATCGCATCGATCACTCAGCTTTAGTTTTGTTTTTCATATCACACAAGTCGGCCACGATGCACGCCGGGCAATCGGGCTTTCGCGCCTTGCACACATAGCGGCCGTGAAGAATCAGCCAGTGATGAGCATCGCGCAGAAATTCGGCTTCGATGAAGCGCAGCAATTTCATTTCAACGGCCAGAACATCTTTACCGGGCGCCAAACCTGTGCGATTGGCAACACGGAAAATATGGGTGTCGACTGCCATCGTGGCTTCGCCAAACGCCGTGTTGAGCACGACGTTTGCTGTTTTTCTGCCAACGCCCGCCAGAGCCTGCAAAGCTTCACGCTCGCGCGGTACCTCACCATTGTGATGCTCAAGCAACATAGCGCAGGTTTCTAGAACATGCTTGGCTTTGGATTGGTACAAACCAATGTGCTTAATGTGTTTGATGAGACCGGCCTCGCCGAGCTTGAGCATTGAGGCAGGGTCGGGCGCTTCAGCAAATAAGCCTCGCGTGGCCAGATTCACGCTCTTATCAGTCGCTTGAGCCGAGAGAATGACTGCGATCAATAGTTCAAAGGGATTGCGCCAATGCAGCTCGGTTTGAGGATGCGGGTTGGCCGCGCGCCAACGCTCAAACATTTCACGTCGTTTGGCCTTATTCATGGTCTGTGCTCGACCTTTTGGCTAAACGATCCTGCCTTTCCTTGGCACGGGCGATGGCTGCGTCGATGATTGCGCGCGCTCGAGGGGTGGACGCCGCATCCGACTGGCGCTTAACCTGGGCTTTTTCGAGTTGATAGCGAAGGCCTTCTTCTTCTTGCCTTCTCATTCGCTCGGCGCGATGCTCAAAACGGATGCGGGCCTCCTTTGCATCTGCTGCCGCCCACATTCGTTCGGGTTGCCATGGCCGCATCTCGATACAGTCAACAGGGCAGGGAGGCAGGCAAAGTTCACAGCCTGTGCACCGTTCGGCAATCACTGTGTGTAAGCGTTGAGGACCGCCCAAAATCGCATCAACCGGACAGGCGATAACGCATTTGGTGCAACCGATGCAATCCTCGGCCACAACCCATGCAAAGCGCAGGCTTTGCTCTTCACCACAGTGAGGGTCTAGCGGCTTAGCGCTTCGGCCCGTTAGTTGCGCGAGGGCTTCGATGCCTTTTTGTCCGCCGGGTGGGCAACGATTGATATCTGCCAAGCCATGGACAATCGCTTGCGCGTAGGGCTTACATGCTGGGTAGCCGCAACGGGTGCATTGGGTTTGGGGAAGGATCTGATTGATTGCCTCAGCAAGATCCATCTTGAACCCCAAAACGATTTAGCGCGTTTTGATGCGACTTGGGTGCGCAGCGATGAAGTCGCGAACCTTAGGGTAAATCAACTCGCGCCATCGCCTTCCGCTAAAAATGCCGTAGTGGCCTGCGCCCATGGCGACATGGTGTTGCTTGTGCGTTGGCGCAAGATTGGGTGTTAGGCCGTGGGCGGCCTCAGTCTGGCCAGAACCCGAGATATCGTCAAGCTCGCCTTCAATCGTGAAAAGCGGAACATCCCGTATCGCTTTGGGGTCTACCCGAAGCAGCTCGCCATCCACATCGACATCCCAGCTTCCATTCGGAAGCTTGTGTTGCTGGAAAACCGTATGAATCGTGTCGAGGTAGTACTCAGCAGGCATATCAAGCACGGCGTTGTACTCATCGTAAAAACGCCTGTGTTGCTCGGCGTCTTCCATGTCCCCACGCACGAGGCTCTGGTAAAAATCCCAGTGAGAGGTCGCGTGACGATCAGGATTCATCGCAATAAAGCCTGCATGCTGCAAAAAGCCTGGATAAACTCGACGGCCTGCACCCGGATACTTGCCTGGCACGCGGAAAATCACATTGTTTTCAAACCAAGCAAAAGGCCGATCAGTCGCATATTGGTTGACGGTTGTGGGGCTTCGCCTCGAGTCGATGGGCCCACCCATCATGGTCATACTCAGCGGTCGTGCCTTATCTTTAAGCGAACACATCAAGCTGATGGCGGCCATAACCGGCACGGTCGGTTGACAAACCGACATCGAGTGAACCTCGGGACCAAGTAGCCTGAAAAATTCAATGCAGTAATTGACGTAGTCGTTTAGGTGAAAGTCTCCCTCGGCAAGGGGCACCATGCGCGCGTCAACCCAATCGGTGATGTACACATTGTGGTCTGGCAACATCGTGCGGACGGTATCGCGCAATAAGGTTGCGTGATGCCCCGAAAGTGGGGCAAACATCAACACCGAAGGGTCATTTTCCCGATGGCTCAATGACTTGGGGAGCAAGCGCTCAAATCGTATTAGTTTACAAAACGGCTTATTCAGCACACAGCGCTCGATGATAGGGACTTCTTCGCCTCCGATCATGATGTTTTTGATACCGAATGGAGGCTTTTCGTACTCTTTACCCAAGCGGTGCATGAGTTCGAGGCCCGCTGAAACACGCGCGGCGCCAGGCATATGTGCGAGGGGACTATAGGGGTTGGCATACATTTGTGATGCCGACAATGCCCAATCTGAAAGTGGCTGTAAAAAGGCCCGTTGTGCTTCCCGCCATTGATAAAGCATCTTCTATGGTCCTTATGAGCGCTTCAATTCGGAAAGCTTGTTGGTCTTGTCTTTCCAATCCTCGGCATCAGGTAGTGCGCCTTTTGCTCGCGTAATGCTTGGCCATCCCCCTTTCGATAACTCCAGATTGAGCTTGATCATGTGTTCCTGGTCGGGGGGCACGTCCTCTTCGGCACGAATGGCATCCACAGGACACTCGGGAATACAAACAGCGCAATCGATACACTCATCAGGGTCGATGACCAGCATATTCGGCCCTTCCCTGAAGCAATCAACCGGGCAAACATCCACGCAATCGGTGTAGCGGCAGCGGATGCAGGATTCCATTACGACGTGCGTCATCGGTAGACCTCTTTTGACCAGAATCGTTGAATTCTAGCCCAACTGTAAAGCAAAGCTGACGCCGCTCTCGAGTGTCGCTAGAATCACCACATGATCATCGCCTCATTGCTCGATACAGACCTTTATAAATTCACCATGATGCAAGTGGTTCTCCACCACTTTCCAGGTGCTCATGTCCAATATCGCTTTAAATGCCGAACCCAAGGCGTCGATCTAAGGCCCTTGATCGACGAGATCCGTGACGAGATCAATGCCCTTTGTACGCTTCGCTTTCGAGAACGTGAGCTTGACTACCTGCGCAGCCTACGTTTTATCAAAAGCGACTTCGTTGATTTTCTCGCTCTTTTTCAAATGAATCCCCGCTTGATTCAGATTAAAGGGCTTGACTCAGGCGAACTCGATATGACGGTCGAGGGGCCATGGCTACACACCATTCTCTTCGAAATACCGGTACTGGCGATCATCAACGAGTTGTACTTCAGACGGATGCATCCAATGCCCGATTACCTCGAAGGCAGGCGCCGTCTGATCGACAAATCAAGGCTGATCACTGCCGATCCCGAGTTGGCAGGGCTCACGCTTGCCGACTATGGCACGCGCCGACGCTTCTCGCGCTTATGGCATGAGGAGGTCTTATTGAGCTTAAAGACAGCGCTTGGTCCGCATTTTGTTGGCACCTCGAATGTGTTTTATGCGATGAAACATGGAATGACGCCGCTTGGCACCATGGCTCACGAGTACTTGCAAGCATGTCAGGCTCTTGGTCCGCGGCTTCGGGATTCTCAGATCTATGGCTTTGAGACTTGGGCACGTGAGTATCGTGGCGATCTCGGCATCGCCTTATCCGATGTCTACGGGCTTGATGCGTTTCTAAATGATTTCGACTTGTATTTTTGCAAATTATTCGATGGTGCCCGCCATGATTCCGGTGACCCCTTTCATTGGGGTGAACGGATGATTGCCCATTATGAGCAGCATCGAATTGATCCAAAAACGAAGACATTGGTGTTTTCTGACGGCTTAACCATCCCGGTCTTAATCGAGCTTTACAAGCGCTTCCATAAGCGCAGTAAAATTGCGTTCGGTGTTGGTACTAATCTCACGAACGATCTCGGTTATGTACCATTACAAATTGTTATGAAAATGGTCCGTTGTAACGGCCAGCCGGTTGCCAAGCTTTCAGACACGCCAGCCAAGAATATGTGTGATGACGAGGCCTACCTCGGCTATTTACGCCAAGTGTTTGGCATTCCAAATCCCAACGACGCAAAGGAAGCTCGATGATCCCCGATACCTCGAATGCCCGGCGTTCAATCCTGGCGCGTATTCGACAGGCGCAGGCCCACGGCGATCCTGCCAAAGGGTCGCCGGCGGATCTAGCCCGCACGAGAGATCGCGATGCCTACCTCGCTGAGCGTCCGCGCGGTTTTGGCCCAAGTGTTGGAGCCGATGTGCTTGAACATTTTTCGCATCAAGCCCAGCGGATGGCCAGTACGATCGATCGTGTACCAACTGAGGCAGACGTACCCCAAGCCATTGCTCGTTATCTGGTCACGCAACAATTGAGTTTGCGTATTGCGGCCTGGCCCAGTTTTGCCCATATTAATTTTGATATCAAGGATGCTGATTTACCTGCCCTTGAGGTTGAATTTCGCGCTCCGGTCGGTGAGGACCTGGTCGGCCTTGGGGGTGCTTTTGCCGGGATCGCTGAGACCGGCACCTTAATGCTCTTATCTTCAGAGCAAACGCCAGCCTCAACCCATCTGCTGCCAGAAACTCATATCGCCTTGCTTCATGTGAATCGGGTGGTTGCACACTATGAAGATGCTTTCGCGCTAATGCGCGCTGAGCATGGTGAACCACCCCGCGCTATGAATCTTGTATCAGGGCCCTCCAGAACGGCCGACATCGAGCAAACACTCGTCATGGGTGCTCACGGACCCTATCGGGTTCACATCATCTTAATTGGCTGACCTCTAGAGAAAGCATCATGTCAAATACGAACTCGCAACATGCTCGGCCAAAGTCTCGTTTGTTGATTACACGCCGCGTTTTCCCCGCAGTCATTGAAGCGCTCGCCGATCACTTTGAAATCGAACACAATGAAGCCGACGAGCCCTGGGGGCCTGAGGCGATGCGTCAACGGGTCGCTAGCATAGACGCCTTATATACGGTGGCAACGGATCGAATCGATGCTTCGGTGATTCAAGCGGCGCCGCATTTGAAGATGATTGCGACTGGTTCTGTTGGTTATAACCATATCGATTTGGCCGCTTGCAGGCAGCGCGGCATACCCGTCAGCCATACGCCTGATGTGCTCACCGAAGCGACTGCCGATATGGCTTGGGCCTTGTTGATGGCTACTGCCCGTCGCGTGACCGAGTCTGAACGCTGGCTGCGTGATGGTTCGTGGCAAGGCTGGGCATGGGATCAGTTTCTAGGCGCTGACTTACATGGTGCAAACCTTGGGATTGTCGGTATGGGGCGCATTGGCGCGGCTATTGCACGACGCGCTCAAGGCTTTTCGATGCGTGTTTTCTATCATAATCGTAGTGAGTCGCCCCAGGCCACAGGCCTGGGAGCGAGTTTAATGTCCTTAAACGACTTACTTGCAGCTTCTGACCATGTGGTTCTTGTGCTTCCCTACTCACAAGCCACCCACCATGTGATTGGAGCTGAGCAGATTAGACAGATGAAGCCAACCGCCACGCTCATCAATATTGCACGGGGAGGCATCGTCGATGACCAGGCCCTTGCTGCCGCGCTTCAAGAGCGGCGTATTGCCGCGGCCGGGCTCGATGTTTTTGAGGGTGAGCCTCAAGTACACCCAGACCTGCTTGCTTGCAACAATATTGTCCTAACACCTCACATTGGCTCGGCAACCTTATCGTCGCGATTGGGGATGGCGATGTTGGCAGCGCGTAATCTTCTTGCCTGGCGTTCTGGCTCGCCCTTGCTAACGCCGGTTCCCGGGTTATAATCGAGGGTTCCTCGCTGGCTGCGTGCTCAGACGCGTGCGCCGCCGGTCGTGTTGCAAGACATCGAGTTCTTTCTTGATCCTTCAACAGTCCATGGGGAATTCCGCAAGGAAACCATCAACAAGGAGAAATAGCGTATGCGTCATTATGAAATCGTCCTGATCATTCATCCTGATCAGAGCGAACAAGTGCCCGCCATGGTTGAGCGTTATAAAACCATGGTTGAGTCGCAACAAGGAAAAATTCATCGCATCGAGGACTGGGGCAGACGCCAGCTGGCCTATGCGATTGCCAAAATGACTAAGGCTCACTACGTGATGCTCAATCTTGAGTGCTCACCGGCCTGTTTGGCGGAGCTGGAAAATGCCTTCCGGTTCAACGATGCTGTGTTGCGCCACATGACCACGAGCATGAAGAAAGCCCATACCGGCCAGTCGCCGATGTTGCGCCAGATTCAGCGCGAAGAGTCACGTCGCACGGTTGTTGAGGCTGCTCCTCAAGCCGCAACCCAGCACGCAGGCGAATAAGCGAGTTCATTCATCGGGCGGGAAGTCAACCACCTGAGCCTGCTGCTTAGCCTTAAGGCAACGCAAGCGCTTCGTTACAGTCCGGCAGGTGTTGCAATCTTTGATGCAACGGGATTAGTCGACGCCCAGGTTGATGAGGCAGGCGCAAAACGTCAGGTTCAGTTTGAGATTGGGTTGCGTTTTACCGAAGGCATGGCGATTGAAGCAAGTCGTCTTCCACTAGGTAGTGTGCTGCAACTCGACGGGTTCATCGCACCGATTCGGATGCATGCGCGGAGTTTGCGTATGCATGTTCAGGATATGAAGATCATTGAAGGACACTGATATGGCATTTACACGTCGCAACATGAAAGATCGTAAGCCCAAGCGCCCCACGCAAGGTGCGTTGTTCAAGCGTCGTAAGTTTTGTCGCTTTACCGCTGAGAAAATGGAGTGGATCGACTACAAAGATGTAGAACTGCTCAAAGATTTCATCACGGAAACCGGCAAGATCATCCCTGCACGTTTGACCGGGACTAGCGCGAAGTCTCAGCGACAACTAACCGATGCGATCAAGCGGGCACGCTTTCTTGCGCTCCTGCCCTACACCGACAACCACTGATTGAAACGAGAAGGAGTATTGTTATGCAAATCATCTTACTCGAGAAGGTTGTCAACCTTGGTCAACTCGGTGATGTGGTCAAAGTCAAAGATGGCTACGCCCGCAATTTTCTGATTCCACAGGGCAAAGCCCGACGCGCAACCCAATCGGCAATTGCCGAGTTTGAAGCTCGTCGTGCCGAGCTAGAAAAAATTCAGTCTGACCGACTCTCCGATGCACGCCGAGAAGCCGAGCGTCTTTCGGGACTTACCTTGCAGGTTAGCGAAAAGGCTGGCGTTGACGGTCGTTTGTTTGGATCGGTGACCAATTTTGATATTGCCGAAGCGCTGAAGAAGCAGGGCTTTCAGGTCGAGAAAGCGATGGTTCGTCTGCCAAATGGTCCGATTAAGACCATTGGCGATCATGATGTGGAAATCGCCTTGCACAGCGATGTGCTCTCGGCAATCAAAGTCTCGGTTCTTGGCGAGACTCACTAAGCAGGCCCTTCCGGCCCGGTTGTTGCCGGGCCTCTCAAGCCTTTTTAGAGGCAAACCGTCGCCGTGGAATCTCCTCGCGATCCAGCGTTAAGTCAACTGCGGCTTCCGCCGCAGTCGCTCGAGGCCGAGCAGGCAGTAATTGGCGGCCTATTGCTCGACAATACCGCTTTTGATCGGGTAGCGGATCTTTTGCGCCCCGATGATTTTTATCGCGGTGATCATCGGCAAATTTATACCGCTATTACGTCGTTAATCGATAAGGCGCATCCGGCTGACGTCGTGACCGTCCACGAGGCCTTAAGCACTATCGGTAAAGCCGAAGAGATTGGTGGACTGATTTATCTGAATCGGCTGGCTCAGGATACGCCGAGCGCGGCCAATATTCGCCGCTACGCTGAGATTGTTCGCGATCGTGCGATTTTGCGCCGCCTTATTGCTGTTGCCGACGATATTGCCAACCAGGCACTAAATCCGCAGGGCAGAGATACTCGAAGTCTGCTCGATGAGGCCGAGTCCAAAATATTCAATATCAATGAAGAGGGTGCGCGAGGTCGCAGCGGCTTTCAATCACTCCCCGATTTGCTAAGCCAGGTGGTTGACCGCATTGGCCAGCTCTATGATCAGAGTAATCATAGTGGCATCACAGGCGTACCTACTGGCTTTACCGACCTTGACAAAATGACCTCGGGTTTTCAACCCGGCGATTTAGTCATTGTGGCAGGGCGGCCCTCCATGGGAAAGACGGCCTTTTCACTCAATATCGGCGAACATGTCGCGGTCGATCAAAGCCTGCCCGTTGCCGTGTTCTCGATGGAAATGGGTGCAACCCAATTAGCCATGCGAATGGTTTGTTCGGTTGGGCGATTGGATCAGCAAAGGGTGCGAACGGGCCAACTGGTTGATGATGACTGGCCGCGATTGACCAATGCGATTCAAAAAATGCAAGATTCTCAGCTTTATATCGATGAGACGCCCGGGCTCAATGCACTCGAGCTGAGATCAAGGGCGCGGAAGCTTTCAAGACAGTGCGGTCAATTGGGTTTGGTGATCGTTGATTATTTGCAGTTGATGTCTTCTGCCTCAGCCTCTGGGGAAAACCGGGCTACCGAAATTAGCGAGATTTCGCGCTCCTTGAAAGGTCTTGCAAAGGAGTTGCAGTGTCCAGTTATCGCATTGTCGCAATTAAACCGTTCGCTCGAGCAAAGGCCGAATAAACGCCCAGTCATGTCCGATCTACGTGAGTCTGGAGCGATTGAGCAGGACGCTGATGTTATTATTTTTATCTATCGTGATGAAGTGTATAACCCCGATTCACCAGAAAAGGGTACGGCCGAAATCATCATCGGCAAGCAGCGAAACGGGCCGATCGGAACCGTGAGGCTTACCTTTCTCGGCAAATACACCAAGTTTGAGAATTACAGTAGTATGAGCTGAAGGCTCCAGGACCCGTATGAGCGGTGAGATGAGCCTTAATTACCCGTTTATTTAGAGCGCTTCTGATGCGAAATCAGCAAGCCTTGAGCGTTCGCCGCGTTGCAAGGTAATATGACCTGCATGGCTCCAACCTTTAAAGCGATCAACAACATAAGTGAGTCCCGAAGAGCCTTCGGTCAGGTAAGGGGTGTCGATTTGGGCGATGTTTCCCATGCAAATGACCTTGGTACCAGGACCAGCCCTTGTAATGAGGGTTTTCATTTGTTTAGGCGTTAGGTTTTGTGCCTCATCAACGATTAAAAATTTATTGACAAACGTACGGCCACGCATAAAAGACATGGCCTTCACTTTGACTCGGCTTCGGATTAAGTCCTGGGTGCTCGAACGCTCCCACTGACTCGCGCTGCTATCGCCCTTATTGAGCACTTCAAGGTTATCTTCGAGCGCACCCATCCAGGGTTGCATTTTCTCTTCTTCGGTACCTGGCAGATAGCCAATATCTTCACCCACAGGTACGGTAGCCCTGGTCATGATGATTTCGCTATAACGCCTCGCTTCGATGACTTGCTCAAGACCCGCGGCGAGTGCAAGCAAGGTTTTACCGGTTCCAGCCTGACCGAGCAATGAGACAAAGTCAACTTGGGGGTCCATTAATAAATTCATCGCAAAGTTTTGTTCACGATTTCTCGCGGTGATACCCCACACAGCATGCTTGGGATGACCGTAATCGCGAAGCGTTTGCAAAACTGCACGCCGACCGACAATTTCTCGAACAATCGCATGAAGCGTTTGCGTGCCTTCGATATAAATATACTCATTGATTCGCAATGACGGTACCAGCGGACCCTGAATGCGATAAAAAGTATATCCAGACTGCTGCCAAGATTCGACCCCTTTGCCGTGGCTTTCCCAGAAGTCTGCGGGCAGCGCAGTCATGCCCGAGTACAGCAAGTCGGTGTCTTCTAGCACCTGGTCGTTGAGATAGTCCTCGGCGGTCAAGCCAAGCGCGCGCGCTTTAATGCGCATATTGATGTCTTTGGATACCAAGACCACCTGGCGATCACTTCGCGAAGCTTGCAGGCTTTTCACAACGCCAAGAATTTGATTGTCTGCTTTGCCCTCTGGCAATCCGGCAGGCAGATCAAACTTTAGGCCTTGGGTTTGAATCAAAAGCTTGCCGCTCGCATCACTGTTTCCTAAGGCATCGAGCGACATGCCCAAGGCTGGATCACTGCCTGCTGCCTGCATTAATTGATCAAGGCTGCGACTGATTTGCCTGGCGTGTCTGGATACCTCGGACATGCCTTTTTTATGTGCATCGAGCTCCTCAAGCGTAATCATCGGCAGGTAAACGTCGTGCTCGTCAAATCGGAACAAACTTGAAGGATCGTGTAGCAAGACATTGGTGTCGAGCACGAATAATCGACTAGCGCTTGCTTTAGCCTTCTTTCGCCTACCGCTTACGGTTTTAGCAGGCGTAGACTTTTCGGCAAGATCAGCCCCCTGAAGTAGGCTTGGTGCGGGCGCTGGTGCTTGCGTCGTTAGGGCTTCGGCGGTTTGCCAAGTGACTGGACTGATTTCATCGGCTTGAGCGGATTGAGCGTTTGCTGCCTCATCGATCGCGCCATCTTTTTTCCGTGAGGTTTGTTTACGTTGCTTTGCGATCGTTTCCAAATCAATCAAGGTAGCGGGCTTGCGTGGGGCAGGTGGCAGCGGCATGGATTTGGCCTTGTTGAATATTTGCGTTGGCTCAACGAGCTAGCTTGCTTGGCTAGGTACTAGCTTGCTTGGCTAGGTGATTAGCGAGTTTGGGACAATGGTCTAGTGACCTTTGACAAATTCCAGAACCTCAGTCACATGGCCCGGGACTTTGACGCCGCGCCAGGCCTTAAGTAGTTTGCCTTGTTGGCTTATCACAAAGGTAGAACGTTCTATGCCGCGGACGGGTTTGCCGTACATCATTTTATTTTTCATCACACCGAACTGAGTACAAAGCGCCTCGGAAGGGTCAGAAATCAACGCAAAGGGCAATTCATACTTTTTCTTGAAGTTTTCGTGAGACTTCAATGAGTCGCGTGAAACACCCACAACCATCGCACCAGCACTTAAAAAAGCCTCGTGCTGATCGCGAAAATCGACGCTTTGGGTCGTGCAACCAGGGGTGTTGTCCTTGGGATAGAAATACAAAACAAGCGTTTGCTTTAGATCAGCCAAAGAAAAACGACCTGCCGTTGAGTCTGCTTCGAAGGGGCTTATAAGGTCACCGGCGCTTGGGCTTATTGGTTCAGACATCGTTGGATTCACTCGCAAAAAAGGAGAAGTTAGAGTTCATGGTTTTGAGGCGTACATGCCCTAATACAATGGGTAGACGGCGGCTAATGATTGGAACGCACGCTCATGCCTGCATGGGCAATAAAGCCGCTAAGACTTTGCGGCCTTCCGCCATCAAGATGTTGTAGGTTCGGCAGGCTGCGGGGGTCGCCATACATTCGACGCCTATGCCTTGACTTGATACCTGGCTTATGAGTCTTGGGTGCAAAAACCGTTGCTGCGCACCTGTGCCCACAATCACCAGATCGGGTTTGGCTTCAATCATGAGTTCAAAGTCCTCGGCTTTAATGTCTTGCCAGTGTTGCGGACGCCAGCCTTGAAGCATGCCTTCGGGCATGACAAGCAGGCTTCCCTCGGTTGTCTGCGCATTGACCGCAATCCAACGATCGCCATAACCAGTAATCGTATGTAATGACGCTGCTTGATGTTCTTGGAGTTTCATAGGGCTGCTTGGTGTTTTCTTTGCTTGCCTACCATGTCATAGGCGCATGATGCCGGAAGGATTCATACGGAAATGTTACATTCGTCGACTCTAGAACCGCTCCTTTGCCCGAACATCATGACGCCTTCTCGAGAATTTTCGCGCATACAGCGCCTGCCGCCCTATGTCTTCAACATCACGGGCGAGCTCAAAATGGCTGCTCGCCGTCGAGGCGAAGACATTATCGATTTAAGTATGGGCGATCCTGATGGCGCTACGCCTCAACATATTATCGACAAGCTTGTTGAAGCCTCACAAAAGCCCCACACCCATGGTTATTCGGTATCGCGTGGTATCCCGAGGCTAAGAAAGGCGATCGCTGACTGGTATGAGCGCCGTTATGAGGTGCATTTAGACCCTGATACTGAAGCGATTGTCACGATTGGCTCCAAGGAAGGGTTGGCCCATTTGATGCTCGCAACGCTTGACCGTGGCGATACCGTCATCGTGCCGAATCCGAGTTATCCCATTCATATTTACGGGGCGGTGATCGCTGGGGCAGAGACCTTATCGGTCCCCATGCTGCCCGAGGTTGATTTCCTAGTAGAACTCGAACACACATTACGCAAGGCTGTAAAAAAGCCCAAGCTGATGATCCTGGGTTTTCCGAGTAACCCGACGGCTCAATGCGTTGACCTGGCCTTTTTTGAAAAGGTTGTGTCGCTGGCGCGTGAATTCAATGTGATGATTGTTCACGATTTGGCCTATGCGGATATTGTTTTTGACGGCTATCGAGCACCTTCAATTCTGGAAGTGCCTGGTGCTCGAGAGGTCGCCGTCGAGTCCTTTACCATGAGTAAAAGTTATAACATGGCAGGGTGGCGGATTGGGTTCATGGTGGGCAATGCCGAAATGATCGCAGCGCTGGCGCGCATAAAAAGCTATCACGATTACGGCGCTTTCACGCCGATTCAAGTAGCCTCGATTGCTGCCCTTGATGGTCCGCAGGAATGTGTTCACGAGGTATGCGCCAAGTATCGTATGCGACGAGATGTGCTCGCCAAGGGGCTCAATGAAGCAGGATGGCAGGTCGATTCACCAAAGGCGTCGATGTATATCTGGGCGCGTATTCCGGAGGTGTTCCGGGCAGAGGGCTCGCTAGAGTTCGCAAAGCGACTACTGAGCGAGGCAAAGGTCGCCGTGTCGCCAGGGATCGGCTTTGGCGAGTTGGGCGATGAATATGTTCGTTTCGCCTTGATTGAGAATGAACAACGCATTCGCCAGGCTGTGCGTGGGATTCGCGAACTTTTGCGTGGTGATGCGCAGTCAGTCAGCGTTTAATACATAGGAAGTCGAGATGAAAAATCTTCGCGTTGGATTACTCGGCGTCGGAACGGTCGGGGGTGGCAGCTTCGAGGTCCTTTGGCGCAATCAGCACGAAATTACCCGTCGTGCAGGTTGTGAAATCCGGATTACCAGGGTCGCCGATATGGATCTTGCCAAGGCAAAAGCGCTGGTGGGTGATCGTGCGGAAGTTTGTGACGATGGCTTTTCGATCGTCAATGATCCCGACATCGACGTGGTGATTGAACTCGTGGGCGGTTATGGCGTCGCTAAATCGTTGGTACTTGGCGCAATTGAGCAAGGCAAACATGTGGTGACGGCAAATAAAGCTTTGCTTGCAGTGCATGGCGATGAAATTTTTGCAGCGGCAAGAAAGAAGGACGTGATACTCGCTTATGAGGCAGCTGTTGCGGGGGGGATACCAATTATTAAGGCCTTGCGCGAGGGCTTAACAGCCAACCGTATTGAGTGGATTGCGGGAATTATTAACGGTACAACCAACTTCATTTTGTCGGAGATGCGCGAGAAGGGCTTGCCCTTTACCGAAGTCTTAAAGCAGGCTCAGGCGCTAGGCTATGCAGAGGCTGATCCAAGTTTTGACATTGAAGGTATTGATGCCGGACACAAGATCAGCTTGCTAGCCTCAATCGCCTTTGGCATTCCGGTGCAATTCAATCGGGCCCATATTGAAGGCATCACCAACTTGCAAGCTGAAGATATTCGCTATGCCGAGCAACTCGGTTATCGAATTAAGTTGCTTGGCATAACAAGACGGCGCCCTGAAGGCGTCGAGTTGCGGGTACATCCCACATTGATCCCAGCCAAGCGCTTAATTGCTTCGGTCGAAGGAGCAATGAATGCAGTCTGGGTGAAAGCTGATGCTGTTGGCCACACCATGTATTACGGAAAGGGGGCGGGTGCCGAGCCAACAGCGTCCGCAGTGATCGCTGATCTTGTTGATGTGGCACGTGCGTTTGCAGTGCCTGCGGGCCTTAGGGTTCCGAGTCTTGCGTTTCAAGCGGATGCGGTCATCGATACTGCCGTCTTAGCCCGCGAGCACATTGAATCGGCTTACTATGTGCGGCTTAGGGTTGAAGATCAACCTGGCGTGCTTGCTGATATCACCAGGATATTGGCTGATGGCGGTATCTCGCTTGATGCGGTCCTGCAGCGCGAGCCCGATGCAGGCGAACACCAAACAGATGTTATTTTGCTGACGCATCGTTGCATCGAATCAGCAGTTGATCAAGCGATCACTATGATCGAAGCCCTGCCCACGGTGCTGTCCTCAGCAATCCGTTTGCGTCTTGAGGACCTTGACTAAGCCATGCGCTATTTATCAACCCGAGGCGGCATGACGCCGAGCAGCTTTGAAGACATCCTACTCGGTGGTTTGGCGCCTGATGGCGGATTAGTGGTACCAGAAGCTTACCCGCGTTGCGACCCCACGCTGATTGAGTCTTGGCGGGGTCTTACGTATGCAGAGCTGGCCTTTGCAATTCTCAAGCTTTATGTCAGCGATTGGCCTGAGAGCAGTCTTCGTGCGTTGATCGATAAAAGTTATACCTTGATGGCTTTTGGAACGCGCGAGGTGACACCACTAAAAACACTCGATGAGCAGTACTGCTTGCTTCGCCTCTCAAATGGCCCAAGTCTTGCGTTTAAAGATATAGCGATGCAACTGCTTGGCAACTTGTTTGAATATGTCTTGCTAAAACGCGGCGAGCATTTAAACATTCTAGGCGCTACATCAGGCGACACAGGTAGCGCAGCAGAATATGCCATGCGAGGAAAGCGTGGTGTGCGTGTCTTCATGCTTTCGCCCGATGGGAAGATGAGTCGGTTTCAGACAGCACAAATGTTCTCGTTATTAGATAATAATATTTTTAACATAGCACTTGATGGCGTCTTTGATGATGCGCAAGATCTTGTCAAGGCAGTCTCTGCTGACTTGGTGTTCAAGGATCGCTACGCCATAGGAACTGTGAATTCGATCAATTGGGCTCGTGTGCTTGCTCAGGTTGTTTACTATTTCAAAGGCTATTTTGCCGCGACCAAAGCAGTGCCTACTGATCGCGTCGATTTGCATACCGATGTATCGAAGCCGCAGGAAGTGTCATTTAGTGTTCCGTCGGGTAACTTCGGCAACATTCTAGCGGGCCATATTGCAAGGCAAATGGGTTTGCCGATTCGCCGATTGGTGCTGGCAACCAATGAAAACAATGTACTTGACGAATTTTTTAAGACCGGACGATATCGCCCGCGTTTAAGTCAGGAAACCCGTCAAACAACTTCTCCATCGATGGACATATCGAAGGCATCGAATTTTGAACGGTTTATGTTTGATCTCCTTGATCGAGACCCAGAGCAAACAAGAAACCTGTGGGCCAAGATCGATGAACAAGGGTATTTTGATGTCGCTGGTGACCCCCGCTGGCAAATGCAGGTCGAGCGCTTTGGCATGGTCTCTGGATCAAGTTCACATCGCTTAAGACTAGAAACAATCCGTCAGTTTTATCATCGGTATGGCGAAGTGATCGACCCCCACACAGCCGATGGGGTGGCCGTGGCGAAAGCCTATGCCGAACCCGGCATTCCCATGATTTGCCTCGAGACAGCCCAGCCTGCTAAATTTCCAGACACGATTGTGGAGGCTTTGGGTCATGCTCCCTCAGTCCCCGCTGGCTTTCAAGAGCTATCCCAACGTCCGCAGCGTTTTTGTCGCATGCCCAGGGATCTAGCGATGCTCAAGTCCTATATCCGCAGTCACGCCCCCGCGCGTTAGGAGCCAGGCGCCATGCTTAGCTTAGAAGACGCTTTATCGCAGCTATTGGCTTTGGCCGAGCCGGTTGCTGATGAAGAAGAGGTCGACACCATCGAGGCGGACGGTCGTGTGCTTGCTTGTGATCAGATCTCGAGCATGAATGTGCCACCCATGGACAACACGCAAATGGATGGCTATGCTTTAAATAGCGAAGATCTCAAGGCTGGCTATGGATTTGAGGTGAGTCAACGCATACCGGCAGGCCATATGGCCGATTCACTCAAGAAGGGCACGATCGCCCGAGTCTTTACCGGCGCTTTCATTCCTGAGGGCGCTGACGCTGTGGTGATGCAAGAGCAAACCCGCGTTGACGGTGAAAAGGTGTTGATTTTGAATCCGCCTAAAGTTGGCGATTGGATTCGTCGCGCTGGCGAGGATATCCGTGCTGGGGATTGCATTCTTGCGAAGGGCGAGCGCCTGAGGCCTCAATCACTTGGGCTGGCAGCCTCGGTAGGTCTGGCAAGACTACAGGTTTATCGACGGGTTAGGGTGGGCTGCTTTTTTACCGGCGATGAACTGACGATGCCAGGAGAGCCTCTGAAACCTGGATCGATCTATAATTCAAATCGTTTTGTTTTGGTTAATATGTTGCGGCGACTCGGCTGCGAGGTCGAGGATCTCGGCATCATTGCAGACAAATTCGAGGAAACCCGGGCCGCTTTGCGCCGTGCAGCCGATCGCTGTGATTTGATCGTCACCTCTGGTGGCATGTCTGTTGGCGAAGAGGATCATGTCAAGCCTGCAGTCGAAGCTGAGGGTGTTTTGCGGGCGTGGCAGATTGCGATCAAACCTGGTAAGCCCCTTGCATGGGGCAAGATTCAACGGCCAGGACACGAAGCGCATTTCATCGGTCTGCCAGGCAATCCTGTATCAAGCTTCGTGACCTTCTTACTTTTTGTGCAGCCCTTCATCATGAAACTTCAAGGGCAGCGCGACTGGGTGATGAAGGCCATACCGATGCGGGCGGATTTCGATTGGCTTAAGCCCGACAAAAGGTGTGAGTTTTTACGGGTGAGGGTAAATGCCCAGGGTGGGATTGAGCGATTCCCCAATCAGAGTTCAGGTGTTCTAAGCTCGACAGTATGGGGTGATGGTCTTGCCGAGATTCAACCCCATACGGTGGTTCGTCAAGGTGAGATGATCCCCTTTTATAGTTTTAACCATTGGTACGGTGAACTTTGATGCTCGTGCATATGCGTTATTTCGCATCGCTTCGCGAGGCGATCGGTATAGAAGCAGAAACGATTTCGCTACCACAAGGTGTTGAAGACTTACAGGGATTACGGCGTTTTCTGGCGGCTCGTGGTGACGTCTGGTCTGACGCTTTCGCTGAGGACAAGGCCTTGCGTGCGGCAATCAATCAAGAGCTTGTCAAAGCGAGTGCATCTCTGAAGGATCAAGCTGAAGTTGCCTTTTTCCCCCCAGTGACCGGCGGTTGAGTGTGAGTGCGCCAGCGCTAAGGGTGGTGGTCCAGCAAGAAGACTTCAAACTCGATGACCTCCTTGCACAGATGCGCCATGGCCGGCCTCAAATCGGCGCGATTGCCTGTTTTATTGGTACGGTCCGCGACCTTAACCAGGGCGATACCGTCAGTTCAATGTTTCTAGAACACTACCCGGGTATGACCGAACGAAGTCTTGAGGCGATCGCCCAAAAGGCGATCGAGCGCTGGAAACTCGAATCGGTTTCGATTGTCCATCGCGTGGGCTTACTTAAACCGCTTGATCAAATCGTAGCTGTGGTAACTGCAAGTGCGCATCGCCAGGACGCCTTTGAGTCTTGTCAGTTTGTGATGGATTTTTTGAAAACTGAGGCGCCGTTCTGGAAAAAAGAGCAAGTGGCTGACCAGCCGCGCTGGGTACAAGCGCGAGCCTCCGATGATGAGGCCCGCGACCGCTGGCTTTAACAAGCTCCCAAGTGAGTGCTGGCTTTAACGAGCCCCCGACTGACTGCTGGCTCTAACGCGCTCCAAACCTCACTTTGCCAAAGACGTCCTTGTATTGCGCCGGGTTTGAGCGCCAGTATTGACGGGGTGCCGCGATGCTCGCACCCAGCTCCGCGGCTGCTTTCCAAGCCCAGTGTGGATCCCACAAAAAGCCGCGACCAAGTGCCACCATATCGGCCTGTTTGTTTGCAATGATTGCCTCGGCTTGCTTGGCCTCAGTGATGAGGCCAACTGCGATAACTGGGATTTGGACGACGGCCTTGATGGCTTCAGCAAACGCGACCTGATAGCCAGGACCCAACTTGATTTGTTGAGCCCTCGAAACACCGCCTGAGGACACGTCGATCCAATCGGCACCAACATATTCAAGTCGCTTGGCAAATTCGCATGCATCTGCAATGTCCCAACCCGAACCCTCAACCCAATCGGTGGCCGACAAGCGTAATCCCATCGGTTTATGGGCAGGCCAGGCGGCACGCATGGCAGTAAAGAGCTGCAGCGGGAAGCGCATTCTGTTTTCAAGCGATCCGCCGTAGGCGTCTTGTCTTTGGTTGGCAACGGGCGACAAAAATTCATGGAGCAGATAGCCATGGGCTGCATGAAGCTCGATCGCATCAAAGCCCAGCCGCTCGGCTCTTGCGACGGTTGCCAAAAAGGCCTCCGTCAAGCTTCTGAGTTGGGCGAGCGACAGCTCGTGGGGAACGGTTTCGCCCTCCATGTGGGCGATCGGCGATGGCCCCAAGGTTTGCCATCCGCCCTGGTCAAGCCCAACGATTTGCCCGCCCTCCCAAGGTCTTGCGCTTGAGGCCTTCCTGCCAGCATGACCGATCTGAATCGCCATTTTTGCAGCTGAGGTGGCACGGATACTTTGCAGAACCGATGCCATCGCTGCCTCGGTACGATCATCCCACAGACCAACACAACCATGGGTAATGCGACCTTCTGGCGTGGGCGAGGTTGCTTCAACCATCACCAGACCTGCGCCGCTTTGCGCCATTTGTCCAAGGTGCACACGATGCCATTCCTGCATGGCACCTTCAAGCGCCGAGTATTGGCACATCGGCGACACCATCACTCGATTGCTTAGGCTAAGTTCACGTAGTTGAATTGGGGAAAAAAGTTTACTCATGGGGTCTTTATGTTTTGGGTTTGAGTTGGACAGCTTGGTTTGTTTTGGGTGCCTGCAAATGCTAGTTCGCGCGTTGGTCGATGGCTTGAAGTGTTGCAATGCAGCCCCATATCAAAGCCTAATGATACTGATTTGGGAAAACTAGCCATGCGTATTGACAAGTTAACGACACAGCTACAGCAAGCCCTGGCGGAGGCGCAAAGCCTTTGTATTGCCCAGGATCATCCCTACATCGAACCGGCCCATGTGGTGCTAGCCCTGCTTCAGCAGCCTGAGGGCTCAGGAAAGGCCCTGCTTGAGCGAGCCGGAGCGCGCATACCTGCGCTAAAGACCGGGCTCGAGGGCATTTTGTCCCGCATCGCGAAAGTACAAGGCAACGACGGCCAAGTGCAGATCGGCCGCGAACTTGCACAAGCCCTAAATCTTGCCGAAAAAGAAGCTGGCAGGCGCGGCGATCATTACATCGCCTCGGAGATGCTCTTGCTTGCCTTTATGGAAAAAGATGGCCTTGGCGAGTGTGGCAAGGCCCTACGCGAATCGGGACTGAGCCGCGCTTCGCTGGAATCGGCCATACAAGCGCTTCGGGGTGGTCAAGCTGTGCAATCACCCGAAGCCGAGGGTCAGCGCGAGGCGCTCAAGAAATACACGGTCGATCTGACTGAGCGCGCAAGGCAGGGCAAACTCGATCCAGTGATTGGCAGGGATGATGAAATCCGTCGTGCGATTCAAATTTTACAACGTCGCACAAAAAATAATCCCGTGTTGATCGGTGAGCCAGGTGTAGGGAAAACTGCCATTGTCGAGGGTTTGGCTCAACGCATTCATTCGGGCGAAGTACCGGAGTCCTTGAAAGATAAGCGAGTGCTTGTCTTGGATTTAGCTGCCCTGCTAGCGGGTGCCAAGTACCGTGGCGAATTCGAAGAGCGCTTAAAGGCAGTTCTTAAGGATATAGCAGCCGATGCCGGTCGGACCATTATGTTTATCGATGAGATACACACCATGGTTGGTGCCGGGAAAGCCGAAGGGGCGATGGATGCGGGCAATATGCTCAAGCCTGCACTCGCTCGCGGTGAACTTCATTGTATCGGTGCTACGACGCTTGATGAGTATCGCAAGTACATTGAAAAAGATGCAGCGCTTGAGCGACGCTTTCAAAAAGTTCTCGTTGGCGAGCCTTCAGTCGAGGCAACGATTGCCATTCTTCGTGGTTTGCAAGAACGATATGAAGTGCATCACGGTGTGGAAATCACCGACCCAGCGATTGTGGCTGCCGCTGAGCTTTCAAATCGCTATATTACCGATCGATTCCTGCCCGATAAGGCGATCGATCTTATTGACGAGGCGGCGGCTCGTATCAAAATGGAGATCGATTCAAAACCTGAGTCGATGGATAAGCTCGATCGTCGAATTATTCAGCTCAAGATCGAGCGCGAAGCCGTGCGCAAGGAAAGCGATGACTCATCGCGCAAGCGTCTCGATTTGATCGAAGAGGAGATCATCAAGCTTGAGCGCGAATACGCAGACTTGGATGAGATCTTGAAGGCGGAGAAAGCAGCTGTTCAAGGCTCAGCGCAAATAAAGGCTGAGATTGACAAGTTACGGCTCGAGATGGCTGAACTGCAAAGGCGAGGCCAGTTCGATAGGCTTGCCGAGATTCAGTACGGGAGACTGCCCGATCTTGAGGGGCGCCTCAAGGCTGCTGCCGATGCTGAAAAGCATGCTGCGCGTGACGGTCAAGGCAGGCCAAGGCTGCTGCGAACCGCCGTCGGTGCTGAGGAAATCGCTGAGGTTGTGTCGCGCGCAACCGGCATTCCGGTTGCCAAAATGATGCAAGGTGAGCGCGAGAAACTGCTTCAAATGGAGTCGGTCCTCCATCGTCGAGTGGTCGGCCAGGACGAGGCAGTGCGTCTTGTATCTGATGCGATCCGGCGCTCAAGAGCCGGACTCTCTGACCCTCGAAAACCCTATGGTTCTTTTTTATTCCTTGGCCCAACAGGCGTGGGCAAAACCGAACTCACCAAGGCATTAGCGGGCTTTTTGTTTGACAGCGAGGACCATCTGATTCGACTCGACATGAGCGAGTTTATGGAGAAGCACTCGGTCGCCCGATTAATTGGTGCGCCGCCAGGCTATGTGGGTTATGACGAGGGCGGCTATCTGACCGAAGCCGTTCGAAGAAAGCCCTATGCCGTTATTCTTTTTGATGAAATGGAGAAGGCCCATCCTGATGTGTTCAATATTTTGTTACAAGTTCTTGACGATGGCCGATTAACCGATGGGCAGGGGCGTACCGTTGATTTTCGCAACACAGTCATCGTGATGACTTCAAATCTCGGTTCCCATGATTTGCAAAGGCTGTCGGCAGAAGGCAAGCACCAAGAGGATATTCGCGATGCAGTGCTCCATGAGGTGCGCCGTCACTTCAGGCCCGAATTCATTAACCGGATCGACGAGATGGTTGTCTTCCATCCGCTTGATGCCAGGCATATTGAATCGATCGCTGCGGTCCAACTCGCCTTGCTTGAGCAACGTCTTGCGGCGCGTGATATGGCAATGACCGTCAGCGATGAGGCCTTAGCCGAGATCGCTAGGGTCGGTTTCGACCCACTTTACGGCGCACGACCCTTGAAGCGAGCAATCCAGCAACATATTGAAAATCCTGTTGCGCGTCTTGTGCTTGAAGGTCGCTATGGACCGAAGGATGTCATTCCGATTGATTTTCGCAACGGTCAGTTTGTCTTCGAAAGGGTCGTCCATTAAGGCGTTGACACATAAAAGTCACAACATAGTCCTCTGAAGTGGTCTAGACTTCGGGCTCGCTCTCCGTGCTTGGTAAACATCTTGCTCAAGCATGTTTTCGGTGCCTTTGTAGGCATCTGGCTTTGAAAGGGTCAGTCCATGAAGTTTCGCTTTCCTGTGGTGATTATTGATGAGGACTGGCGTTCGGATTCAGCCAGTGGGCTTGGTATTAGGGCACTTGCCAAGGCACTCGAAGAGCAGCAGATGGAAGTCGTCGGTGGCTTTACTTATGTCGACGTCGGTATGGTGGCCAATCAAGCGGCGCGCGCTTCAGCCTTTATTGTTTCGATTGACGACGAAGAGATCAACGAAGATGGCAACGAAAGCACCGCCATCATTGACTTGCGAAAGTTTATCGCTGAGACAAGGCGCCGAAACGCTGATATTCCGATCTTCCTCTTTGGCGAAACCCGTACCTCAAGGCATATTCCCAATGACATATTGAAAGAGCTTCATGGCTTTATTCACATGTTTGAGGACACGCCGGAGTTTGTAGCTCGATACATTATCCGGGAATGTAATAATTATTTAAATTCGCTTGCGCCTCCTTTCTTTAAGGCGCTGGTCAACTATGCCAACGATGGTTCTTATTCGTGGCACTGTCCCGGTCACTCGGGTGGTGTCGCATTTTTGAAGAGTCCCGTAGGGCAGATGTTTCACCAGTTTTTTGGTGAAAACATGTTGCGGGCGGATGTTTGTAATGCGGTCGACGAACTTGGGCAACTACTTGATCATACGGGCCCAGTTGCTGCAGCAGAGGCTAATGCGGCACGCATATTTAATACAGATCATTTGTTTTTTGTAACAAATGGTACGTCGACGTCGAACAAAATTGTTTGGCACGCCAATGTCGGAAGTGATGATGTGGTGGTGGTCGACAGAAACTGCCATAAATCGGTGCTACATGCTTTGATGATGACGGGCACCATACCAATTTTTATGCAGCCCACTCGCAATCACCTCGGCATCATTGGTCCGATTCCGCAGGAAGAATTTTCCCCAGAGCGGATAAAGCAGAAAATTCAAAACAACCCTTTGGTTAAGGATAAACAAGCGAAACCAAGAATATTGACCATTACTCAGTCGACTTATGATGGCATTATTTATAACGTAGAAACCATTAAACAAACCTTAGGCGACTACATCGACAATCTCCACTTCGATGAGGCTTGGTTGCCGCACGCTGTTTTCCATCCTTTTTATCACGAGTTCCATGCAATCGGGCCGAACCGGCCGCGCTCGCAACAGGCGATGGTTTATGCCACCCAGTCAACGCATAAATTGCTTGCAGGCTTATCGCAGGCATCGCAAATTCTTGTGCAGGACTCAGAGCAGCGCAAACTTGACGAGTTTCGCTTCAATGAAGCCTTCTTGATGCATACGTCGACATCTCCCCAATACGCCATCATCGCGTCTTGTGATGTGGCCTCGGCGATGATGGAGCCGCCAGGTGGTACGGCATTGGTTGAGGAGTCTATTTTCGAATCGCTTGAGTTTCGACGGGCGATGCGGAAAGTCGACGATGAGTTTGGCGATTCGTGGTGGTTCAAAGTCTGGGGACCCGATGTTCTCGCAGCGAATGGCGTTGGAAGCCGCGATCAGTGGGTTTTACATTCTGAAGAGGCTTGGCATGGTTTTGGCAGCCTATCGAGCGGCTTCAATATGCTTGATCCGATCAAGGCGACCATCGTCACTCCCGGGCTTGATATCACGGGGCGTTTTGGTCAATGGGGCATTCCGGCAGCATTGGTCACCAAGTATTTGGCTGAACATGGCGTCGTGGTTGAAAAAACCGGCCTTTATTCATTCTTCGTGATGTTTACGATTGGCATCACGAAGGGCCGTTGGAACAGCCTTGTAACCGAGTTGCAGCAATTTAAAGCCGATTACGACCAAAATCAGCCCTTGTGGCGTGTGATGCCAGAGTTTGTCGCCAAGTATCCGCGCTACGAGCGTGTGGGCTTGCGTGATCTGGCAGCCCAAATTCACGAGGCCTACCGCAGCCACGATGTTGCGCGAGTAACCACCGAAATGTATTTGTCGGACATGGAACCCGTCATGAAGCCTTCGGTTGCTTTCGAGCACTTAGCACATCGCAAAGTTGATCGTGTACCGATTGACGATCTCGAAGGCCGTGTGACGACGATGTTGCTCACCCCTTACCCCCCAGGGATTCCCTTATTGATACCGGGCGAGCGCTTTAACCGAACCATTGTTGAATTTTTGCAATTTGCCAGAGCGTTCAATGAGAAATTGCCTGGATTCGATACCGATGTGCACGGTTTGGTGAGGCAGGGCAGCGATTATTTCGTCGACTGTGTGAAGCGCTAAGCTGGCTTTGTGAAGCCTTGATATGCGGTTGCCGAAGTACCAAGACCGATCTAGTCGGCCTGGGTGTCGGTTCGACCGGTTTTCTCCTCGGTCTGCGTCGTATGGGTAGGATTTTGCGAGGTCTTAGGGTCGCTCACAACAAGACGGGTGCCACTTAATCGGTCATAGAGTGACTGTCGATCGGCATCGACAAAACACCAGGCAAGGGGCAGCAGGGCGAGCAGGAAAAAGGCAGGATGGACTTTTGCTGCGAGCGCCAGCGGTAGCAGCCCCAATACCCCTGCAACGATGAATCGGGCCATCGCTCTGAGCGAACTGATCGGCTTGTTTTGCCTATCGACGATTAACAGTGCAACGGTTTTCATCGGCAGACTGCGTCGTCCCAGACTCCAAAACCAGGTGAAATAAAGTCCGAGCAAGAGCATCAGAAACCATTGGAAGAGATCGCGTAAGACGCCTGGGTGGCCTTGAAAACGCAAAAGTGCCGAAAAAGCGTAGCCAAAGAAAAAAAGCACGCCAAAGAGCATGATGCCTTCGTAAACCATGCTCATGAAGCGTCGCCAAATCCCGGCAGACTGCAGCTCGGGGGGCGCTACTGCCTCTGAACTCATGGCGTTGGTTTGCCGTGACGATCCAGTGCTGGTAGTGGGCGCGCTGCCTCCTTGGCAAGCGGGGTGGCGGCTCCAGCATGCCGAGCTGCAGTGCTTGCCGTTTGACCCGCTGCGCGAAGTACCGCACGCTGCTCAGGTGTCAATTCGCGATACCGTTCCCAAAGTGCTTGCAGTTGACCCTCGCTGAGTTTTGAGTCGTTGAGTTTTTGAGCCAGCCTGAAATTTTCACGCGCTGCCTGACGCTGATGAGGCGTGAGGGTGGACCATTGCTTCATCCGGTCTTGGGCTTGGTCCTGCGCGGCCAGCGGCATTTTGGGTAACTGACTTGCAAGTTGCATCCAGGCATACCGGTCAGCTGAGGGGAGCTCATGCCACACGTTTGCAAGCGGCTTGAGCCAATTTTTTTGTGTTGATTGAAGCGCAGGCCAGTCGGGGGCATGGCGGTTAGGGGACTGAGCGGTTTGAGCTGCCAAGGCCTGTTGTTGCGCTTTGCGTCGCACTTGCAGATCTTGTATGGCTTGGCGAATGGCCACTTGAAGCGCTTCCGCATCTGCATCGACGCTCGAAGCGCTGCTTGCGTCCCCCGCGGGTTTATCGTCGCCCGCTTGCTGGGAAAAGCTCGTCGAGGTGGCGGGGTCGTGGGCCGCGCTTTCCTGCTTTAAAGCCGATTGCCGACCCAGCACGTCTCGCACGGCTTCGACGTTTTGCGTCTGGGCGAGCGCCATGTTCTGGTTGCTGATGAATGCAAGACCTAGCGCAAGGCTCAGGCTTTTCACTCGATGCTTCATGAGCCTGAAGACTCTTTTGATGCTTCTGCTTCCGCCGGGGCTTCGTCTGAGGCAGTATCGTCAACAGCCCCGTCGCTGTCTAAACCGTGGACCGTCACGTTGCGCAAAAACACCGCAAAACCCCTGTCAGCGTAGGCGTCGAGCGGCAAATCGTCGGTGAGCAAGCGTGCGTCGGTTTCACCTTCGCGCATGAACACCTGAACTTCTGCTTCGTCCATCGCGAATTGAAGGCTTGCTAGCACAAGGGCGACGAGCGCGGCAGCCAGCAAGCGCTCGAGCCAACTCGAGTTGCCAAACCAGCGCTCCAAGCGACCAAGAAGCGGGTTTTTTGTGCTTGATTCAAGTCTGCGAGCGGCTTTTTGAGCGTAGCCGATCGTCATGGCAGCGCCACCCGAGCCAATGCTCAGTGCTTCTCGTGCGCCGGCCACCGAAAGCTGGCTTGAGGATCGGGGGATGGCATGAACCGCTTTACGCCTTGCGACAAGCAGCCGGTCTCTCGTGGACTTACTCAGTCCACGGCCCGAATCGCTCTGAAGACCATCGTCTAAGAGTCGTCGGAATTCCTGTTGCGAGGTCGTTGGCATACTTGGCTTTAGGTGCCTGGTTGTTTGGTTTGTCGGACTCGTTTCAGTTCATATCGATCATTGCCACATCGGTGGCGACTAGGGCTTTAGGGATTGGAGCATGCCAGAAAGGCTCTGTACAGCCCGCGAGCAATGGGTTTTTACACTACCTTCCGAACAACCCATCACCTGCGCCGTCTCGTGAACATCCAACCCTTCCCAATAACGCAGCAAGAAGGCTTCTCGTTGACGCGCGGGTAGTTTTTGCAGCGCGCGCTCCATTAAATCAAGACTTTGTTGCCGATTGACTGTGGTTTCGGCGCTTTCGGCGACGTAGCCAGAACTAGCGGCCATGGCATCAAGCAAGTCACCCTCACTGGGCTCATGATCGCTGTCTTGCTCGCCAGGTCCGCGTAAATTACCGACCAGGCTCACCCAAAGATTGCGCACGCGGCTGCGACGGAAGTAATCCCGGATGGTGTTTTGAAGCACGCGTTGGAACAACAAAGGCCATTCGGCGCTGGGGCTATCGGCATAATACTGTGCTAGTTTCATCATGCTGTCTTGCACGATATCGAGCGCTTGATCCTCATCGCGTACTGCGTACAAGGCAGTCTTAAAGGCGCGCTGCTCCACCGAAGCGAGAAAGGCATCGAGTTCCTGGCGGATACGCGAATGAGCATCTGACATGGCCCGCGATGCTAGCGCATTTGCTCGGCTTATTGCAGCGCAGTACACTGGCGGGCTTTGGTGAAGCTCACAAGCAGCGCTTAAACACGACAGCTCCCGTAAACGCCACAAGCCTTACCCGGGAGCGTCCGATCAACCTCACGGGCCTGGCTCTAAGGTCTGCGTTATGGGCGGTTACCCCGCACAGGCGCCGACGGGTCGGAGACGCCGGATTTTGAAAGGATGAGAAGTTTATGGAATTAACTGGCGCAGAAATTGTCTGCCGTTGTCTCGAAGAAGAAGGGATCAAGCACTTATTTGGCTATCCCGGAGGCGCGGTTCTTTATATTTACGATGAGATTTACAAGCAAAAAGCCTTCGAACACATTTTAGTTCGGCACGAACAGGCAGCGGTCCACGCCGCAGATGCCTACGCAAGAAGTACCCAAACCGTTGGGGCTTGCATCGTCACCAGCGGCCCTGGCCTCACCAATGCAGTTACTGGCATTGCGACGGCCTATATGGATTCGATTCCAATGGTCATTATTTCCGGGCAGGTACCCACCCATGCAATTGGGGAAGATGCTTTCCAGGAGTGCGATGCGATCGGAATTACAAGGCCTTGTGTTAAGCATAATTTCTTAGTGCGAGATGTCAAAGATTTAGCCGCAACATTTGCCAAAGCTTTTCACATCGCGCGTTCGGGGCGCCCAGGCCCTGTATTGATCGATATTCCCAAGGATGTCACGCGCAACAAATGTAAGTTTCAGTATCCAAAGGAGGTAGCGCTTCGCTCTTACAATCCGATTGTTAAGGGACATCAGGGGCAAATTCGCAAGGCTGTTCAAATGCTATTGTCAGCAGAACGGCCTATGATTTATACCGGTGGCGGTGTGATTCTTGGTGAAGCTTCTGAAGCGTTAAACTGTCTTGTCGATATGCTCGGTGCGCCATGCACGAATACACTGATGGGCTTAGGGGCCTATCGTGCAAGTAGCAAGCAGTTTGTGGGTATGCCCGGCATGCATGGCACCTACGAGGCCAACATGGCGATGCAGCACTGCGATGTGTTGCTTGCCATAGGCGCTCGTTTCGATGATCGCGTGATCGGAAATCCCAAACACTTCGCGCAAAATCCTCGTAAGATTATTCATATCGATATTGATCCTTCATCGATCTCGAAACGGGTAAAGGTCGATCTACCGATCGTTGGCGACGTGAAGGATGCAATTACAGAAATTATTAGCCAACTTAAAGACACGCTTGGTGATGCGCCAAGGCCTGCAAACAAGGCATTGAAGGCCTGGTGGCAACAAATTGAGCAATGGCGATCGAAGGATTGTTTAGCCTACAAGCAAAGTGAGGCGTTGATTAAGCCGCAGTTTGTGGTGCAAAAGCTTTGGGAAGTGACTGCTGGCGATGCGTTCGTGACTTCCGATGTTGGTCAGCACCAAATGTTTGCTGCGCAGTTTTATCCTTTTGATAAGCCTCGTCGCTGGATCAATTCGGGTGGCCTTGGCACCATGGGTGTGGGTCTGCCCTATGCCATGGGTGTGCTGCTAGCGCATCCGGATGCATCGGTAGCATGCATTACCGGTGAAGGTTCGATTCAAATGAATATTCAAGAGCTTTCGACCTGTAAGCAATACCAGTTGCCAGTAAAGATTATCAACTTAAATAACCGCTATCTGGGCATGGTTCGCCAGTGGCAGGAGATTGAATACGGCAGTCGGTATTCTCAGTCCTACATGGATGCTTTGCCCGATTTCGTTGGCTTGGCTCAAGCCTATGGACACATCGGACTGAGAATTGAAAAGCCTGAGGATGTTGAACCCGCCTTGCGCGATGCCTTCGGCAAGTACAAGGACCGATTGGTCTTTCTCGATTTCATCACTGACCAGACTGAAAACGTCTGGCCGATGGTGCAAGGAGGCAAAGGCCTCACCGAGATGATTCTCGGCGCAGAAGATCTATAAGGGGCTCGCCATGAGGCACATCATATCGATACTTTTGGAAAATGAGCCAGGTGCGTTATCCCGGGTTGTTGGTCTCTTTTCCGCTCGGGGCTACAACATCGAAGCGCTCACTGTCGCGCCAACCGAAGACCATTCGCTCTCACGCATGACGATTGCAACATCGGGTTCTGACGATGTGATCGAGCAAATCACCAAGCAACTCAATCGGCTTATTGATGTCGTCAAAGTCGTTGATCTCACCGAAAGCCCGCATATTGAGCGTGAGTTGATGCTTATTAAAGTGAGAGCAGTTGGAAAAGAGCGCGAAGAAATGAAGCGTATGGCCGATATTTTCCGTGGCCGGGTGATTGACGTCACCGACAAAACCTACACCATCGAATTGACCGGGGATGGTGGAAAGCTCGATGCGTTTATTGAGGCCATAGAGCGGTCTGCAATTATTGAAACAGTACGCACCGGTACATCCGGTATAGCGCGTGGCGAACGCGTCTTGCGTATCTGATCGATCTGATATTTATACCTTACAATAAGGAGAAAGTTATGAAAGTTTTCTACGACAAAGACTGTGATCTCAAGCTGATCAAAAACCGCAAAGTGGCAGTGATTGGATACGGATCGCAAGGCCATGCACACGCTCAAAACCTCAACGACTCCGGTGCCAAAGTCGTTGTTGGTGTGCGCAAGGGCGGGCCTTCCTGGGAAAAAGTCAAAAAGGCTGGCCTTAAGCCTGCGGAGATTGCAGACGCCGTCAAAGGCGCTGATTTCGTGATGCTCTTGATGCCCGATGAACACATCGGTGATGTTTACCGCAGCGAGATCGAGCCCAATCTGAAGAAAGGCGCAACGCTTGCCTTCGCTCATGGATTTAACATTCATTACGGTCAGGTAAACCCACGCGACGATATCGATGTGGTGATGGTAGCCCCTAAAGCGCCTGGGCACACGGTTCGGTCAACCTACGCCCAAGGTGGCGGTGTACCCATGCTGGTTGCTGTGCATCAAGACGAGTCCAAGCAAGCACGCGACGTCGCGCTGTCTTATGCCTGTGCGATTGGTGGTGGCAAAGCGGGGATTATTGAAACCAACTTCCGCGAAGAAACCGAAACTGATTTATTCGGCGAGCAAGTGGTTTTGTGTGGCGGAACCGTCGAATTGATTAAGGCGGGCTACGAAACCCTTGTTGAGGCCGGCTATGCCCCTGAAATGGCCTACTTTGAGTGCCTGCACGAGCTCAAGCTGATTGTCGATCTGATTTATGAAGGTGGCATCGCTAACATGAATTACTCGATTTCGAATAACGCCGAATTTGGCGAGTACGTGTCGGGGCCAAGAATCATCACCGAAGAGAGCAAGGCCGAAATGAAGCGCGTCTTGAGCGACATTCAAACTGGTGAGTATGCAAAGCGCTTCATTCTCGAGAACAAGGCCGGTGCACCGACACTTTTATCGCGTCGCCGTATCATGGCCGAACACTCAATTGAGGTGGTCGGCGAAAAATTACGCGCGATGATGCCCTGGATTAAAAACAATAAGCTCGTGGATAAGTCGCGAAACTAAGCACTCGGGTTTTATCAGTCGAGGACTTTTGTCCGAGTATATTGCGCGACGATATCAACAGGGGAAGCGATGCGCCAATTTCCATGGCCACATCCAATCATCGCCCGTGAGGGTTGGCCATTTTTGGGCATCGCAGTCATCGCTGCAATGTTTGCTGATGCCTGGCTTGGCAGTTTTTTTAGCGGGCTGCTTTGGGTTGCAGCGATTTTTGTGCTGCAGTTCTTCCGTGATCCGCCAAGGGTCGGTTCGGTTGATCCAGATGATGTCCTATCACCTGCCGATGGAAGAATCGTTGCAATCGAGCAGTGCGAAGATGCTTACGCGGATCGCCAGGCGCTGAAGATCAGCGTCTTCATGAACGTGTTCAATGTGCATTCCAATCGCATGCCGGTTGCAGGCCGTATTGAAAAGGTGGATTACTTTAGTGGCAGCTTCGTCAATGCGGCGCTTGACAAAGCCTCGCTTGAAAATGAGCGCAATGCGGTCGTGATTCGCGATCCACAGGGGCGCTTGGTCACCGCCGTGCAAATTGCCGGTTTGATTGCGCGCCGAATTCTTTGTTATGTGCAGCCTGGTGATGAGCTTGATCGTGCGTCGCGCTATGGTTTTATAAGGTTTGGTTCCCGGGTTGATGTTTATCTGCCACTCGATGCCAGGCCGCAGGTTACCGTTGGCCAAATTGTCAAAGCAACGAGTACTGTACTCGCGAGGTTGGAGCCTCAAGGTGCTTGAACAGGGCAAGGAACCACCGCTCGACGAGGGGAGGGTTCCACCACCCGATGATCAGGCTCAGCCCCTCAAGAAACGACCTCGGGGTGTTTATTGGCTACCGAATCTATTTACAACGGCTTCGCTTTTTTGTGGTTTCACATCGATTGTCCAGGGGATGAATCATCGCTTTGACCTGGCAGCGATGCTTTGTTTTTTTGCGTTGATTTTTGACAGCCTCGATGGCCGGGTTGCCCGGTGGACCGGCACAACCAGCGCCTTTGGTGAGCAATACGATAGCCTCTCCGATATGGTCTCCTTTGGTGCAGCCCCGGCGCTCATCATGTATGAGTGGGCACTCAAAGGTATGGGTAAGTTTGGCTGGGTGGCCGCATTTGTTTATGTGGCTGGTGCTGCACTTCGCCTGGCGCGTTTTAATACCAATCTTGGGGTGGTTGATAAGCGATTCTTCCAAGGCTTGCCATCGCCTGCGGCAGCCGCGATGGTCGTAGGTTTGATCTGGACTTTCACTGAACTGGAAGCGATGAAGCTTGTCGATTGGCGCGGCCCAGACTTGGCCTTGCTCGGCTGGTTGATCACCATCTATGCCGGGCTCACGATGGTGTCGAATGCCCCTTTTTACAGCTTTAAGACGCTCAATGCGCGGCGGCGGGTGTCGTTCATGACAGCTTTCGCTTTTATGCTGGTGTTTGGACTGGTCTCGCTCGACCCGGCGCTTGTCCTCTTTCTGTTTTTCTTGGGCTATGGGCTTTCGGGTTGGATTTATGCGGGCTGGCTTCGAGCCAAAGGTCGGCCGTCACCTTTTGCACGCCATGAGCCTCATGAAGCAGCTTAGTCGAGACTTTCGATGGGGATGACTGCGAGACGCCGACTGATAGCCGGTAATTGGAAAATGAACGGGCGTCTTGAAAGCGCTGCTGCCCTCGGCGCTGGCCTGATCGAGGGCCTTGCCAGCCGGCAGGACTTACAAGCCCTTGATTGGTTGATATGTCCGCCCTTTGTTCACTTGAAGACGCTTGGCGATCTGCTCGAGCGAAGTCGACAAAGATTGCCTGGATTAGCGATGAAACTGGGGGCGCAGGATCTCTCGGCCGCTGGCGATGGTGCGTACACCGGTGAAATCAGTGCTGAAATGCTTCGTGATTGCGGGTGTTCGGCGGTTTTGATTGGTCATTCGGAGCGACGCCAGTACTTTTCCGAATCAGAGACCTTGATTGCCCAAAAGCTCAAGCGAGCTATCGACGCTGGCTTGTCGGCTGTTTTATGCGTTGGCGAATCGGAGCAGGAACGCAGCAAGGGGCTTACCCGGGGGGTCATCGAAAAACAGGTTGAGCTTTTGTTTAATCTTTGGCCCGCGTCCACTCATCAGCCTGTGCTTGGGCAAAGCGCAACACAAGACCTCCACGCACAGCAGAGCGTGCACACGCCGATAGTGAACCATCAGCCGGGTGTTGGAGATGCGAATGCCCGCGCTGAACGGGCGGCACGGGTTGTGATTGCCTACGAGCCTGTTTGGGCTATTGGTACCGGCAAGAGCGCTAGCCCCGATGATGCGCAGCAGGTCCACGCCTTTATTCGGGATCGGCTCGATCAGGCTGGTTGGCCATCGTCGTTGATTCGGATTCTTTATGGCGGATCGGTTAAAGCCGACAATGCAGAGGCGCTTTTTCGGATGCCTGATGTCGATGGTGCACTCGTTGGGGGTGCTTCGCTGCAAGCGACGAGCTTTCTCGATATCGGTCAGGCCGCAGTGCGGCATCGATGACGCGACAGTTCAACCTATCTGAGGCCGCAGTTCAACGTATCATTGCGGCCTTGTCCAAAGGAAATTGAGTATGGCTTGGTTGAGTTCTTTATTGCTTGTTGTTCAAGTGCTATGTGCACTTGCTGTTATTGTGCTTGTTCTTATCCAACAGGGTAAGGGCGCAGATATGGGGGCTGCCTTCGGTTCATCTGGCGGCGGAGCAAGTGGTAGCTTGTTTGGCGCAACAGGTTCTGCGAATTTTTTGAGTCGCGCTACAGCGATTGCTGCGACCGTATTTTTCGTGGCAACGCTAGGTCTGGCCTACATGGGTAATACTGCAGCAAGGGGCGTGCAGCAACCTAAAAGCGTCATGGAGCAGGGGCCGAGTTCACAAATCCCTGGTCAAACTCAAACGCCCGCACAGGGTGGCACGGCGCCAAGCCCGTCATCGGCGGTTCCAAGCCCGTCGCCCTCAGCACAAAGCCCGTCATCTCCGGTCCCAAGCCCGTCGTCTTCAGTGCCTAGCCCATCTTCTGCAGTGCCAAGTGGTCCATCTGCGCCTACAAGCGAAAAAACCAAGTAGAATGCGAGCCGCAAGCCGACGTGGTGAAATTGGTAGACACGCTATCTTGAGGGGGTAGTGGCGAAAGCTGTGCGAGTTCGAGTCTCGCCGTCGGCACCATAATAAGTAGTACACGATATGTAGTACTCAAAAGGGAAGAAGCGTCATCTATGGACTTGAGCCAGTACTTGCCGGTCATCTTGTTTATTTTGGTCGGCTCTCTCGTGGGCATCGGCCCCATCGTGCTTGGTAAGCTGCTTGGTCCTTCGCGTCCAAACGCAGAAAAACTTTCTCCTTATGAATGTGGCTTTGATGCTTTCGAAGACGCGCGCATCAAGTTCGATGTGCGTTATTACCTGGTTGCTATTCTTTTTATTCTTTTCGATCTTGAAATCGCGTTCTTATTTCCTTGGGCCGCTGCCTATCAGGAAATAGGCTTGGTGGGATTCTGGTCGGTAATGATCTTTCTCGGTATTTTGGTGGTGGGTTTTGTCTACGAATGGAAAAAAGGCGCGCTCGACTGGGATTGAGTGAGAGTCTTTACAAGGGGAGGTTGGTCCGAAGGGCCAATCATGTGACGTAACATGAGCAGTGAAAAGGTAAATCGCCATGGGCATTGACGGCGCGCTGGGCGAGGGCTTTGTAACAACCCAACTTGATAAGGTCATCAACTGGACACGTACCGGTTCGATGTGGCCGATGACTTTCGGCCTGGCCTGTTGTGCAGTCGAGATGATGCACGCGGCTGCATCCCGCTACGATATGGACCGCTTTGGCGTGATGTTTCGCGCGAGTCCGCGGCAGTCCGATGTGATGATTGTGGCCGGCACCCTTTGCAACAAGATGGCGCCTGCCTTACGCAAGGTTTATGACCAGATGGCAGAGCCGCGTTGGGTGATCTCGATGGGATCTTGCGCCAATGGTGGTGGCTATTATCACTATTCGTATTCAGTGGTTCGCGGCTGCGATCGCATTGTCCCGGTTGATGTCTACGTGCCCGGTTGCCCTCCGACAGCAGAGGCTTTGCTCTACGGGGTGATCCAGCTGCAAAACAAGATCCGACGCACCCATACGATTGCGCGATGAGCGTAACACCACGAGGTCAAGATTCGCATGAGTAGTCCTTCGTTAGAAGCATTAAAGACAAGGCTTGAAGCGCTCTTCGAAGGGCGTTTGCGTGCGCTCGTCGTGGATCGCGGAGAAATTAGCATCACGATAGCGAGCACCGATGTTTTGGCGGTCGCAGGCGTTCTGCGTGACGATGCTGAGCTTCGCTTTGACACCTTAGTTGATCTTTGTGGTGTCGACTACATGAATTTCGGCAATGCGGCCCACGAAGGACTTCGCTTTGCTGCGGTAAGTCATTTGCTCTCAGTTCAAAACAATTTGCGCCTAAGGCTGAAGGTCTTTGCGCCGGACGATGATTTTCCGGTCGTCCCAAGTCTCACGACAGTTTGGCCATCGGCGGGCTGGTACGAACGTGAAGCCTTCGACCTCTATGGCATCGTGTTTGAAGGTCACAACGATTTGCGTCGAATCCTGACCGACTACGGGTTTGTGGGTCATCCCTTCCGTAAAGATTTCCCGATTTCTGGCTATGTCGAGATGCGCTATGACCCAGACCAGCAACGGGTGATTTACCAGCCGGTATCGATTGAGCCCAGAGAGAACGTCCCCCGCGTCGTTCGCGAAGATGGCTACGGCGTAGGTAGGAACTGAGCATGGCAGACATCAAAAATTACACGCTCAACTTCGGGCCCCAGCATCCAGCAGCACATGGTGTCTTGCGTCTCGTGCTCGAATTGGACGGCGAAGTCGTACAACGTGCAGATCCCCACATCGGTCTGCTTCACCGAGCTACCGAAAAGCTCGCCGAGACGCGTACTTATTTGCAAAGCGTGCCCTACATGGACCGTCTCGACTATGTGTCGATGATGTGCAATGAGCACGCGTACGTGATGGCGATTGAAAAGCTGCTTGGCGTCGAGGTGCCTTTAAGAGCGCAATACATCCGGGTCATGTTCGATGAAGTCACCAGGATCATGAATCACCTGCTATGGCTCGGCGCGCACGCACTCGACGTGGGTGCGATGGCGGTGCTTCTTTATGCTTTCCGCGAACGTGAAGATTTGATGGATGCCTACGAAGCGGTGTCGGGTGCTCGCATGCATGCAGCTTATTACCGGCCGGGCGGTGTTTATCGCGACTTGCCTGATCAGATGCCGCAATACCGCGCATCCAAAGTGCGTAATGAATCGGCTATTAAAGACATGAATCAGGCAAGACAGGGTTCTGTCCTCGATTTTCTTGAAGCGTTTACCAATCGTTTCCCAGGTTGCGTCGACGAATACGAAACCTTGCTCACTGATAACCGCATCTGGAAACAACGCTTGGTCGGTATTGGCGTGGTTGATCCAGACCGCGCAAAAGCCCTGGGCTTTACGGGCGCGATGTTGCGTGGCTCTGGTGTGGCATGGGACCTGCGCAAAAAGCAACCCTACGAGGTCTACGACCTGGTTGATTTTGATATTCCTGTGGGTCGTAACGGCGATTCCTACGATCGCTATCTCGTGCGCGTTGCTGAGATGCGTGAATCGAATAAGATCATTAAGCAGTGCATTGAGTGGTTGCGTAATCACCCCGGCCCTGTGATCAGCGGCAACCGAAAGGTTGCTCCGCCGAGCCGCGTGAACATGAAGTCGAATATGGAGGATTTGATCCATCACTTCAAACTGTTCACCGAAGGAATGCATGTGCCACCCGGTGAGGTTTACGCCGCGGTTGAACACCCCAAAGGCGAATTTGGCGTATTCATTGTTTCTGATGGAGCGAACAAGCCATTTCGGGTTAAGTTGAGAGCTCCTGGATTTGCCCACTTGCAAGCGCTCGATGAAATGTCGCGTGGTCATATGATCGCCGACGTCGTTACCATTATCGGTACCCAGGATATTGTGTTTGGAGAAATCGACCGATGAGTGCTGGTCACAGCCCCCAGGCGTTTGCGAACGCTGCGCAAGCTAAAACCTATCGTCTTAGCGATGCTGCGAAGAAGCGGATCGATAAAGAACTCGGTAAATATCCTGCTGATCAGCGCCAATCGGCGGTTATGGCGTCGCTTGCCATCTGTCAGGATGAGCACGGCTGGGTCAGCCCTTGTGTGATCGAGGAAGTTGCAAGTTATATCGGTATGGCGCCTATCGCAGTTCAAGAAGTGGCAACGTTCTATAATATGTACGATACGTCGCCCGTCGGTCGCTTTAAGCTTGGTGTTTGTACCAATCTGCCATGCCAGCTTCGCGATGGTAAAAAAGCCGCTGAGTTTTTGAAAACGCGTCTTGGAATCGACTTCAATGAAACCACCCCCGATGGTGTTTTCACCCTTAAAGAGCTGGAATGTCTCGGTGCTTGCGGTGATGCACCGGTGATGCTGGTCAACAACAAGCGTATGTGCAGTTTCATGGACGCACAAAAGCTTGATGCACTACTGGCTGAGTTGCGAGCCGCTGCTAAGGAGTAATGCAATGGGAGCCAATGACACAGCAGCTGTAATCCCGGTGGCCTCGCCCCAGGAGAGTTGTTTTCACGGCAGACATATCAATCCGTTCATTTTCGCGGGTTTGAATTCGGCAGACGGATGGCAGCTCAAAGATTATGAAGCCCGCCAGGGCTATCAGGCTTTGCGCAAAATTCTCCTGGAGGGCATGACGCCTGAGCAGGTGATCGCCGAATTGAAGACGGGTGTGTTGCGTGGTCGAGGTGGGGCGGGTTTCCCGACCGGTCTTAAGTGGAGTTTCATGCCGCGACAATTCCCTGGACAGAAGTATCTGGTTTGTAATTCAGACGAGGGAGAGCCCGGTACTTTTAAAGATCGCGATATCCTTCGATACAATCCGCATATCGTTATTGAGGGCATGATCATCGGTGCCTACGCCATGGGCATTACGGTTGGCTACAACTATATCCACGGTGAAATTTTTGAGGTGTATGAGCGTTTTGAAGAGGCGCTCGAAGAGGCACGCGCTGCGGGCTACCTTGGTGATCGAATCCTCGGTACGGACTTCTCGTTCCAATTACACGCGCATCATGGTTATGGTGCTTATATCTGTGGCGAGGAAACCGGACTTTTAGAGTCGCTTGAGGGAAAAAAAGGTCAACCAAGATTCAAGCCGCCATTTCCAGCAAGTTTCGGTCTTTATGGCAAGCCCACCACGATCAATAACACCGAAACCTTTGCGGCGGTTCCATGGATCATCCGACATGGTGGTCAGGCCTTTTTGGAGGCCGGTAAGCCCAATAACGGTGGCACTAAAATTTTCTCGGTGAGCGGTGATGTAAACCGACCGGGTAATTTTGAAGTTCCCCTGGGCACGCCATTTGCCAAGTTACTTGAACTTGCAGGTGGTGTACGCGATGGACGTAAGCTCAAGGCTGTTATTCCAGGCGGATCATCGATGCCTGTGCTGCCTGCTGACATCATGATGGCGATCGATATGGATTATGACTCGATCGCAAAAGCTGGGTCGATGCTTGGATCGGGGGCGGTCATTGTGATGGACGACACCCGTTGCATGGTCAAAAGTCTGCTCAGGCTTTCTTATTTTTATTACGAAGAGTCATGTGGCCAGTGCACGCCATGCCGTGAGGGCACGGGGTGGCTTTATCGAATGGTGAATCGCATCGAGCACGGTCAGGGACGTCAAGAAGATTTGGATATGCTGAACTCGGTCGCCGACAACATTCAAGGGCGCACGATTTGCGCACTCGGTGATGCTGCTGCAATGCCGGTGCGGGCTTTTTTGAAGCATTACATGAATGAGTTCGAGTATCACATTCAACACAAGACCTGTATGGTGCCGGCCTATGTTTGATTGGAAGCGATGGATTCCGGGCAGCAAGGGCAGAGGACTGACAAGGGAAGGCTGCAATGGTTGAAGTAGAAATTGATGGTCAGAAAGTCGAGGTTGCGCCTGGAAGTATGGTCTTGCAGGCGGCAACAAAGCTCGGGATTTACATTCCTCATTTCTGCTATCACAAGAAGCTCTCGATTGCGGCCAATTGCCGCATGTGTCTTGTCGATGTTGAAAAAGCACCCAAGGCCCTGCCGGCTTGTGCTACGCCTGTTGCGCCGGGCATGAAGATAGCAACCGCGAGCGAGAAGGCCAAGAAGGCTCAGCAAGCGGTGATGGAGTTTTTGTTGATCAACCACCCGCTTGACTGTCCGATTTGTGACCAAGGCGGTGAATGCCAATTGCAGGATCTTGCGGTGGGCTACGGTGGTTCAGGCTCGCGTTATCGCGAAGAAAAACGTGTGGTCTTTCATAAAAGCATGGGGCCTCTAATCTCTGCGGAAGAGATGAGCCGCTGTATTCATTGCACCCGCTGTGTGCGCTTTGGCCAAGAAGTTGCCGGCGTCATGGAACTGGGCATGAACCATCGAGGACAGCACTCTGAGATTACGAGCTTCCTGGGCCGATCAGTTGACTCCGAACTATCGGGCAATATGATTGATCTTTGCCCGGTCGGTGCGCTTACTTCCAAGCCATTTCGCTATGGTGCGCGGACCTGGGAGCTTTCACGACGTCGCTCCATCGCTATGCACGACGCCTTAGGCTCGAACGTGGTGGTGCAAATCAAGCACGATAAGGTCATGCGCGTCGTTCCCCTGGAAAACGAAGCGATCAATGAATGTTGGTTATCAGACCGCGATCGCTTCTCCTACGAAGGGCTCAACAGCGCAGACCGTTTGAGCGCTCCGATGATTAAGCGGGATGGGCAGTGGCATGAAGTCGATTGGGCCACCGCACTTGGATATGCCGCGCATGCACTTGAAGGCGTCAAAACCCAGCACGGCGTAAAAAGCATTGGTATGCTCGTATCGCCGAATAGTTCGATGGAAGAGCAGTTTATGTTGTCAGCGATTGCTCAGGGACTGGGCGGAGCATCGATCGACAGCCGCCTTCGTCAGATCGACTTTGCTGCTGATGCTGGTCTTAGTGGTGCACCATGGCTTGGTATGGCGATCGAGGAGGTGAACCATTTGCAGCGTTTACTGCTTATTGGTAGCTTCCTGCGCAAAGATCATCCTTTGCTGGCTGCAAGAGTGCGCGCTGCGACTAAACAGGGGCTTGCGTTATCAAGTGTTCACGCCGTCGATGATGACTTGCTAATGCCCGTTGCGAATAAGGCCCTACTGGCGCCCTCGCAATGGCCACGGATGTTGGCGTTAATCTTAAAGCAGTTGCGAAGCCAGCTTGCACTTGAGGCAAAGCCAATGCCTGCGGTCGCTCCCGACATGAAAGACTGGGTTGATCGTCTTGCCGCCTCGGCGTCCTCAGAACACATGCAGCTTGCCAAATCAATCGCTCAATCCTTGCAGTCGGGTGATCGAAAAGCTGTCTGGATTGGATCAGCTGCGAAAGGCCATCCCCAATACAGTCGTATCCATGCGCTTGCTCAGGCTATTGCCGAGCATTGTGAGGCGCGTCTGGGAGTCATGGTGGATGGTGCCAATGCAGTGGGTGCATGGCAGCTTGGCCTTCAGTCGGTTGCAAGCAAGCAATCCAATGCACAGCAAATGATTGCCCAGGCAACCAAAGCCTTCTTGCTGTATCAGGTCGAACCAGAGTTTGATCATGCCGCCGCAAATGCAAGTTTGGATGCTATGGCAGGGGCCGATACGGTGATTGCGCTTTCTGCTTATCGCAGCGAAGCGATGATGCAATATGCTGACTGTCTTTTGCCTTTGGCTAGCTTCACTGAGTCATCGGGCACCGTGGTCAATATGGAAGGGCGGCGCCAGTCGTACAGTGCGGTCGTTAAGCCCTATGCACAAGCAAGGCCTGGATGGAAAGTGCTGCGTGTTCTTGCGGACTTGTTGCAAATCCCGTCCTTAGCCTTTGAAACTATTGAAGATTTACGCCAAAGTGCTTTCGCGAAAGCAGATGCGTGTGCACTGAGCAACCAGCTTCAGCATGTGAGCGGCCTTTTCGATGACGACATACCAAGCACGGGTGACCATCGATTCGAAAGGCTCGCCGAGGTTCCGATCTACGCATGTGATGGGGTCGTCCGACGTGCGCCGAGTTTGCAGTCAACGCGCGATGCTCGCTTACCTGCGCTTCGGGTTCATCCAAGCGTACTCAATAACCCGTCAGATGCCGACTCAGCTCATGGCATCACGAAGGCCTATTTGGTTGAGGTTTCTGATGGCAGGCACAAGGTTCAAGTGCAGGCTGAGGCCGATGCAGGGGTTTCGCGTGGCGTCTTGCGCATGCCGATGGCGATCGACGCTAACCGCGGACTGCCGCTAAGTGAGGCCCAACTGAGTCTTCGGGTGATTGCTAGCTTGCCTGACGCGAGAGCGGTCTCGACGGCAGGTGCAGCATGAACGATCTTTTGCAAATCATCACAAGCCAGGGCGAGACCGTACTCGGGCCAGCTTGGCCTGTGGTCTGGACCTTAGTAAAGATTGTTGGCGTCCTGCTGCCGTTGCTCTTGTGCGTGGCCTATCTCACACTCTGGGAGCGCAAGTTACTTGGCTACATGCACATCCGCCTTGGGCCCAATCGGGTGGGACCGATGGGTTTGCTTCAGCCGATCGCCGATGCATTAAAGCTGATTGTGAAGGAAGTCGTAACACCAACGGCTTCCAACAAGGTGCTTTATTTTGTCGGTCCGGTGATGACCATCATGCCGGCTATGGCAGCTTGGGCCGTGATCCCCTTTGGCCCGGATGTGGCGCTTGCCAATGTCAATGCGGGTTTGCTCTTATTGCTGGCGATCACCTCACTTGAGGTCTATGGTGTCATTATTGCTGGCTGGGCGTCCAATTCCAAGTATGCGTTTCTTGGAGCTTTACGTGCCTCGGCACAAATGGTGTCTTATGAACTGGCCATCGGCTTTGCGCTTGTCGTGGTTTTGCTCGTGTCGGGTAGCCTGAATCTCACCGATATCGTTGAAGGTCAGGGTAGGGGTTGGGCGGCCGATATGGGACTCAACCTCTTCTCGTGGAACTGGCTACCCTTATTGCCGATCTTTGTGGTCTACATCATCTCGGGCGTGGCGGAAACCAACCGACATCCTTTCGACGTAGTTGAAGGCGAATCAGAAATTGTTGCCGGGCATATGGTTGAGTACTCAGGCATGGGTTTTGCGGTGTTTTTCCTTGCCGAATACGCCAACATGATTCTGATCTCGTGCATGGCATCGATCATGTTTTTGGGTGGCTGGTATGCACCGATCGAAGCGCTTTCTTTCATCCCCGGTTGGATCTGGCTCGGCATCAAGACCTTCTTGGTGGTGTCATGCTTTATTTGGTTTCGCGCATCTTTCCCGCGTTATCGCTACGACCAAATCATGCGGCTTGGCTGGAAGATTTTCATTCCAGTCACTCTGGTTTGGTTGGTGGTGGTTGCCGCGTGGATGCAAACCCCCTGGAATATATGGAAGTGAGGTAAGACATCATGGCCAGCACATCGCCCGCACAAGCCGTGAAAGACTTCTTTCAGAGCTTTATGCTGTTGGAGCTCTTGAAGGGTTTAAAACTCACCGGTAAGTATCTGTTTTCGCGAAAAATTACTATCCTCTATCCAGAGGAGAAGACGCCGATGTCACCTCGCTTTCGTGGCTTGCACGCATTGCGGCGCTACCCCAACGGTGAAGAGCGCTGTATCGCTTGCAAGCTTTGTGAAGCCGTGTGTCCTGCGATGGCGATCACAATCGAATCGCAGCAACGCGACGATGGCACAAGGCGCACGACGCGTTATGACATCGATTTGACCAAGTGTATTTTCTGCGGCTTTTGTGAAGAGTCCTGCCCGGTCGATTCAATTGTGGAAACGCACATCCACGAGTATCACGGCGAGAAGCGTGGCGATCTTTATTTCACCAAAGAGATGCTGCTCGCCGTCGGTGATCGCTACGAACAAGAGATCGCTTCAGCGCGTGGCGCTGACGCAGCCTACCGATAAGGCAAGCATGGATCCCATTACGATTACCTTTTACGTGTTCGGTGCCATAACGGTGCTGTCGGCGCTGCGGGTTATCACCGCCCGCAATCCAGTCCACTCGGCGCTGTTTTTGGTGCTCACGTTTTTCTCATGCGGTGCAATTTGGCTGTTGCTGCAAGCAGAATTTTTAGCAATCACCCTGGTTCTTGTTTACGTCGGCGCGGTGATGGTTTTGTTCCTGTTCGTGGTGATGATGCTCGACATCAACCTTGATGCCGTGCGCAAGGGTTTTTGGCGAAATCTTCCGGTTGCAGCCTTTGTTGGGGTTGTGATCGTGGTTGAGATGGCGTTGGTCTTATTCAGCATGTTCTCGCGGGTCTATCAAGCGGACGCGCCTAAGATGCCGCCAGACTTTAGCAATACAGCAGCACTCGGAAAGCTGATCTTTACCGACTACATTTACCCGCTTGAAATTGCCGCGGCGATCCTTCTTGTCGCGATGGTGGCGGCGATTGCCCTGACCCTGCGTTCGCGCAAGGATGCCAAACATCAAAACCCGGGTGAGCAAGTGCGTGTGCGCGCCGCCGATCGCCTGTCACTTGTCAAGATGCCCGCGGAGTCAAAAGACCGATGAGCCTTTCTCTAGCCCACTATTTGGTGTTGGGTGCGATTCTGTTTGCGATCGGTGTGGTCGGCATTTTCATGAATCGACGCAATGTGATCATTATTTTGATGGCTATCGAGTTAATGCTGCTTGCCGTCAACATGAACTTTGTTGCCTTCTCTCATTTCCTAGGCGATGGGGCAGGACAGGTCTTTGTGTTTTTCATTCTCACTGTTGCAGCGGCTGAATCGGCAATTGGTCTGGCGATTCTTGTGGTGCTGTTCCGTAATCTCGACACCATTGATGTTGAGAACCTCGATAGCTTGAAGGGATAAAGGCGGCCGATGAAGACCATGTATCTCGTAGCTGCTTTTGCGCCCTTGCTTGGCGCAATCCTTGCCGGTTTTTTTGGGCGCTCGATAGGACGGATCCCTTCAGCCCTCATCACGATCACACTGGTGGCAGTTTCTGCGGTTGCCTCGGTGATGACTTTGATGGATGTGATGGCAGGCAATAGCTTTAACGGTGCGCTTTACCAATGGGCCCAGGTTGGTGAGATCAAGTTCGAGGTCGGATTTTTGATCGACTCGATCACCGCCATGATGATGGTGGTGGTCAGCAGTGTGTCCTTGTGTGTTCACGTCTACACCATGGGCTACATGGAAGACGACGATGGCTACCAACGCTTTTTCTCATACATCTCGCTTTTCACCTTCTCGATGATGATGCTGGTGATGTCGAACAACTTCCTTCAGCTTTTCTTCGGCTGGGAGGCGGTTGGTCTGGTGTCCTATTTGCTGATCGGTTTTTGGTATACCCGCCCGACAGCGATCTTCGCCAATATGAAGGCGTTTTTGGTTAATCGGGTCGGTGATTTCGGTTTTGCACTTGGCATCGGCATGATCGTTTATCACACTGGAAGCCTTGACTACGTCGAAGTGTTTGCTGCGCTTCCTGATCTTGTCGGTAAGACGGTGCAGATTCTCCCGGGCGAGGCTTGGGCGGTACTCACGCTCACAGCCATTCTTCTCTTTGTGGGTGCCATGGGCAAAAGCGCGCAGTTCCCGCTGCATGTCTGGCTGCCCGACTCGATGGAAGGCCCCACACCGATTTCAGCCCTGATCCACGCTGCAACCATGGTGACAGCTGGCATTTTCATGGTCGCAAGGATGTCGCCGATCTTTGAGCTGTCCGATGTGGCCTTATCGGTAGTGATGGTGATAGGTGGCATAACCTCCTTGTCGATGGGTTTACTGGGCATCATCCAGTACGACATCAAACGCGTTGTCGCTTACTCCACCTTATCGCAGCTTGGTTTGATGACAATTGCGCTTGGCGCCTCGGCCTACCACGCGGCGATTTTTCATCTCATGACCCATGCTTTTTTTAAAGCTCTGCTGTTTCTGGCTGCAGGCTCGGTCATTATCGGCATGCATCACGACCAAGACTTGCGTCACATGGGCGGATTGGCCAAAAAGATGCCGATTACCTGGTTAACCTGCTTGCTTGCGACCCTGTCATCGGTCGGAACGCCTTTTTTCAGTGGCTTTTACTCCAAAGACAGCATTATCGAAGCGGTTCACCACGCCAATTTGCCGGGGGCAGGTTTCGCTTACTTCGTGGTGGTAGCAGGTGTACTCATCACCTCCCTTTACTCCTGGCGGATGTATTTCCTGGCCTTCCACGGCGCTCCTCGCTGGCACTTATCACCCCAGCATGATGAGCATCATGGAAGCGAGCATGGCGAGCGTCATGATCACCACGCTCATGGCGAACAAAAAGCCCATGTTCCGCATGAGTCACCAGCGGTTGTCACCGTGCCCTTGATGTTGCTGGCTATCCCTTCGGTCCTCATTGGCGCATACACCATCGAGCCCATGGTGATTGGCGATTTCTTCAAAGATGCGATTACTGTGTTGCCACAGCATCCAGCGATCGCTTCATTCCGTGCTGAGTTTCATGGCGTGTTTGGTATGGTGGCCCATGCACCGTTCACGCTGCCGTTTTGGTTAATGATCGCGGGTCTTGTGCTCGCTTGGTGGGGTTCGCTTGCGCAGCCCTCGCTCGGACCAAGTTTGCGCCGGGCGCTTAAGCCCATCGTTAGCCTGATGGAGCATAAATACTTTCTCGACGCCTTTAACGAAAAAGTGCTGGCCGCGGGTGCCAGGGTGATTGGTAAGGGCTTATGGAAGGCGGGTGATCAGGGGATTATCGATGGTGTCGCGATTAACGGCAGTGCGAGAACCATTGGCTGGCTGGCGAGCTTGATCAGACACCTGCAGACCGGATTTATTTACGACTACGCCATTGCCATGATTGTGGGCGTCGCGATCCTGTTGTACTGGTTCGTGCCGATCGCCAATCGCTAGAACTCGACGGGATCCATCTTGGAATCACATTTGCTCTTAACCGCGGCGATTTGGGTACCAATCGCCTTTGGCCTGGTGCTTCTTGCTTTCGGTAATGATAGAAGCCCAGGGATTGTCCGTGGCATCGCTTTGATTGGTGCTGTGATTGGATTCCTGGTCACGCTACCAGTGATCACGCAGTTCGACCCATCAACGGCTGAGATGCAGTTTGTTGAGAAGCGTATTTGGATTGATCTGCTCGATGCTTACTATCACCTCGGTGTGGACGGCTTGTCGGTTTGGTTTATTGTGCTTACAGCGTTCATCACAGTGATTGTGGTGATCGCGGGTTGGGAAGTCATCGAGGAAAATGTAGCCGCCTACATGGCTTCGTTTTTGATTCTCTCCGGTCTGATGATCGGTGTGTTCACAGCACTCGATGGGCTCTTGTTTTACGTGTTCTTCGAGGCGACGTTAATTCCGATGTACGTGATTATTGGTGTCTGGGGAGGGCCGCGCCGTGTTTACGCCGCCTTTAAGTTTTTCCTCTACACACTTGCCGGTTCCTTGCTCACGCTCGTTGCCTTGATTTATCTTTACCTGAGTGCCGGGAGCTTCCAAATCACCGACTGGCATGCCTTGCCCTTATCGATGCAAGAGCAGGTGCTTATCTTCCTTGCACTATTTGCAGCGTTTGCTGTCAAGGTCCCCATGTGGCCCGTCCACACCTGGTTGCCCGATGCACACGTTGAGGCGCCAACCGGCGGTTCGGTGGTCCTCGCCGCGATTATGCTGAAGCTTGGCGCCTATGGCTTTTTGCGCTTTTCCTTACCCATCGCGCCTGATGCCAGTCAGGAACTCGGCTGGCTTGTGATTGGCCTGTCGCTGACTGCCGTGGTTTACATCGGCCTTGTTGCGCTGGTGCAGTCTGACATGAAAAAGTTGGTGGCCTACTCGTCGATTGCGCACATGGGCTTCGTCACTCTTGGTTTTTTCATGTTCAACCAACTCGGGATGCAGGGCGCAATTATCCAAATGATATCGCACGGTTTCATTTCGGGGGCGATGTTTTTATGTATCGGCGTCTTATACGATCGGATGCACAGCCGTGAGATTGCATCCTATGGTGGTGTGGTCAACACCATGCCAAAATTCGCAGCGTTCTTTTTATTTTTCAGTATGGCCAATGCGGGTCTGCCAGCAACATCTGGTTTTGTCGGTGAGTTCATGGTCTTGCTCGGGGCAGTGTCCTTCAACCCCTGGACCGCATTTGCGGCGGCAGTGACCTTGATTCTTGGCGCTGCCTACTCCTTGTGGATGTATAAGCGTGTTGTTTTCGGGCCGATTGCCAACGAAGACGTTGCAAAGCTTAAGGACATTAATGCTCGCGAGTTTGTCATGCTGGCATTGCTTGCGCTGCTCACGCTCTGGATGGGTATTCAACCCAAGCCTTTCACCGACGTCACCGAAGTCTCGGTGAGTGCGCTCTTAGAGCATGTGTCGGTCTCAAAGATCAAGTGAACCTTATGGCCGATTTCAATCTCATCGCACTCGTTCCAGAAATTATCTTGCTGGTCATGGGCTGCGTCGTACTGCTTGCCGACGCGATGCTCAAGGATGCTCAACGAGCCTGGGTTGAACGCTTGAGCTTATTTAGCGTGGCACTGGTGTTTGGCGCGCTTGTCTGGCAGGCAGGCGGGCCAGCACAGACCGCTTTCGGCGGGACCTTTGTAGTCGATGCCTTATCGGCTGTGCTCAAAATGGCCTCGGCGATTGCGCTTTTCATCGCCTTGGTTTACGCGAGACGCTACAACATCGAACGCCCGGTGCCTCGGGGCGAGTTTCAGGTCATTGCCTTGTTTGCGCTTCTGGGGCAAATGGTGATGATGTCTGCTGCCAATATGTTGGTGATGTACCTTGGTCTTGAGTTGATGTCCTTGTCGCTTTACGCGCTTGCTGCGATGCGTAGGGATGACCGTGCTGCTTCCGAGGCAGCAATGAAGTACTTTGTGCTGGGCGCGCTCGCATCGGGCTTTATGCTCTACGGGATGTCGATGCTGTACGGAGCCTCTGGCAGTCTGGATTTGAGTGATATTAATTTGGTGAGCCGTGCCGAGCAGGATAAGACATTCCTGGTATTCGGTCTTGTCTTTATCGTGGGCGGTTTGGCGTTTAAGTTCGGCGCGGTTCCCTTTCACATGTGGGTGCCTGATGTTTACCAGGGCACGCCAACGGGAGCAACCCTTCTTATTGCAACAGGCCCTAAGCTAGCAAGCTTTGCCATGGCTTACCGCCTGCTTGTTGAAGGCTTGCCCGGCGTAGTCGCTGATTGGCAGCACATGATGCTGATTCTTGCTGGGCTTTCGCTTGCCTTTGGCAACTTGATAGCGATTGCGCAGACTAATCTCAAGCGCATGCTTGCCTACTCGGGTATTGCTCAGGTCGGTTTCGTACTCTTAGGGCTGATCGCTGGCATGGTTGATGGATCCTTCCAATTAGCGCCGCTTGCCTATGGGTCGTCGATGTTCTACATCATGACTTATGTGATCACGACCTTAGGGACCTTCGGATTGATTGCGCTGTTGGCTCGGTCAGGCTTTGAGTGTGAAGCGATCGAAGATCTGAAGGGATTGCACAAGCGCAGTCCCTGGATGGCGCTCGTCATGCTTTTGTTGATGTTCTCTCTTGCGGGTATTCCACCCACCGTTGGTTTTTATGCAAAATTGATCGTGCTTGAAGCTGTCATCGTTTCGGGTCATTTATGGATTGCCGTCTTTGCCGTGATGATGTCACTCATCGGTGCGTTCTATTATTTGCGCATTGTAAAAACCATGTATTTCGATTCACCGACTGATATATCAACGCCTGAGCCAGCAGCGGACGGCCGCTTCATGCTTGGCCTCAACGGTATCGCTGTTGTCGTGCTCGGTCTGTTGCCTGGGCCACTATTAACGCTTTGCGTTGAGGCAATACAACTGTCGATGGTTGTACGCTAGTAGGTCTTTAAGGTTGTTCTATACGCATCTCCGGTTGCGCGCATGTTTGCCCGAATGAGGCTGCGTGGCGATGCTGATGTTTGACCGTTCTAAAGAATTTTCCTTAGAAGAGCGCTGTGTTACTTCCGAGGAGGTATTCAAAGGCCATTTCTTCTCGGTTTCGCGTGACCGGGTCAGTCAGGTCGATGGCTCAATGCATCAGCGCGAGTACATCAAGCATCCTGGTGCTGCGGCCATTGTCCCCATCAATGATCATGGCCAGGTCTTGGTCGAACGACAATTCCGCTATGCACCTCGCGCGGTTTTTACCGAATTCCCTGCAGGCAAGCGCGATCCTGGTGAGGCAACGATCGACACCGCCGTGCGTGAACTTGCCGAGGAAGCGGGCTATCAGGCACAAGCCTGGGCGTTTCTCACGCGTATTTATCCAGCGATTGGTTTTGCTGATGAGTTGATGGATATCTGGCTATGCAAAGGTCTAAGCCGGGTTCAGCAGCGACTCGATGAGGGTGAGCGTTTGCAATTGCATTGGGTGTCAATTCGAAACCTGCTCGAAGCGATTGCTAAGCATCAGGTACCCGATGTGAAGACCCAGATTGCGAGCCTTTGGCTTGCCCGAATACACGATGGTTTGGCCGAATGGCCAACTTTTCATGCAGCTAGCTATTGGAAAGACAATCCGCCGATCTAGCATGGTTTATCATTGTGGGGTTCGGAGGTGTGGCAGAGTGGTTGAATGCACCGGTCTTGAAAACCGGCGAGGGTTTACGCCCTCCGTGAGTTCGAATCTCACCGCCTCCGCCACTAGCCCTATACACGGGCTACTACAGGCTGCAGTTAGCCGCGCATCAAAACGGCCTTAGTTAGCCAGTAAAGACGGGCTTTGCTACCCGCTTCAAACAACGCTGCTGTTGGCGTGAGCTCATGTTACATTGCTCCCACGAAGTCCGCGACAATAGGAGCCCAAGCAAATGAACAGGTTGCGCCGTGGAATTTTGTTTGCCGGCACCGTGTCGGGCGTGGCGATGCCAAGTCGTGCAAGGGCTAGCACTGGCACGACTGCACCGCGCCTTATCCACCAGCAAACGGCAATGTTTGGATCGATTGTTGTAACAGAGGAGCCGGGCGGATTTCGTACGATGCGTTTTGGCATCGATGGGCCTCGTCAGTCCGTGGTGAAGATGAGCGATCCACGCTTTCTCGCCCTCCGTTATACAAAGACGGCAATTCTTTCGCTCGCGCTCGTACCTAAACCTCAAAGAATCTTGGTGATCGGCCTGGGCGGGGGCAGCCTGCCCATGTTTTTGCGAAGTTATCTGCCGCAGGCTCACATCGATGCTGCAGAAATTGATCCAGCGGTTATTGACGTTGCAAAGCGTTTTTTGAATTTCAAAGAAGACGATCGGATGCGCGCTCATGCCCACGATGGCAGAAGCTTTATTGAACTAACCCGCCAACCTTACGACATCATCATCCTTGATGCTTATGCCTCTGACGTGGTACCTAAACACCTGACGACTACGGAGTTTTTACATGCTGTGAAAAAGGCACTTTCGCCCACAGGCGTCGTCGTCGGCAATCTTTGGGGCCCTGCACTTAACCCGCTTTATGCTTCGATGCTTCGAACCTATCAGGAAGTGTTTCCCGATCTTTATATGGTTGAGGTTCCTGAGGTAGAAAACAAGATGATTTTTGCCTGTCCGCGCAAGATCGATTTGCAACTTGCAAGCTTTCGAGAGCGGGCACGAAACACAACAGCAGCGCTTGAGCTACCTTTCGATCTAGGCGTGAAGTTAGGCTTTGGTTTTCACAGGCTCGATCGGCCGGTTAGTGCGGGCGTGGTGCTTAGGGATTAGGTGAGGCTAAAAGATCTATTTAGAAGAACGTTCCCGTAGTTGTAGTAAAACAAGTGCTACCAAGCCAACACCCATAACAGCAAATGAAATGTGAACTGCATTTTTACTCGCTGCATAAGTGATGCTCGAATAACTTAGATAAGCGCACGATGCGCAGAATAAGAGGGGCGTAAAGGGGTAGAGCGGCAAGCGATAACCATCATGTCGCTGTCGATGGCGACGCAGCTTGAAGACCGATAAACCCACCAAGAACAAGAAGCTCCAAAAAACAGGTGCCGTAAACTCGACCATGGCCTCAAATCCGTCGTGTTGGAGTAGACCAAAGACAACCAAGGCAAGCGCAATCAATGATTGCAACAATAGAGCTGCGACCGGCGTGCCAGCCTGTTGGTTCCACGATGCGATGACCCGCAGTGCCCGCCAACTCGACGCAACCGCGAAGTTACTTCTTGCGCCAACTATCATGGTCGCATTAATACTCGTGAGCGCAGCCATGGCCACGAATAGACTCAGCGCTTGCTGCCCGAAGGTTCCAAAAGCCATACCCATGACCTCGGCGGCAGCAGCCTTTGATTTCGCCAGGCCGCTGAGACCAAGACCATGCAAGAGTGCAAGGTTAACCAACAGGTAAATGAGTGTAATAAGTCCTAGACTAATCAGAATGACGGGCACCATGCTGCGTGGTCCGCCCTTAACTTCGGCTGAAATAAAGGCCGATTCGTTCCAGCCGCCGAAGGTGAGAAGCACAAACACCAGCGCAAGGCCAGCCAATCCCAAGGGTGGGTGGCCGCTAAACCAGCTTGGAGTCTCAGTGGCGGGCGATTGCACGCTAAAGCCTGCGATGACTACAGCAAGAAGCCCGACCACCTCAATGACGGTCAGTGCGGACTGCACACGTCCTGAAGCTTGGATACCGATGAGATTAACAATAGTAAGAAAAAGAACGATGCCTACCGCCCAAATCGCACTTGAATGTGCCCCAAGCGGTATAGCCTGACTCATATAATCGCCAAAGACGAAAGCAAGCAAAGCAATCGAACCGGTATTGATTACCATTGCCTTTGCCCACGCGTATAAAAACGATAAATGTTTTCCGTAGGCAACTTCTAAAAAATGATAATCACCGCCCGCATGAGCATAGTGCGATGTCAGTTCCGCATAACAAAGCGCGCCGGCTATTGAAATCACTGCGCCGGCTACCCAAGCAAGCATCATCCATCCCGCATCGCCGCTCACCCCAGCAACCATCGAGGGCGTCTTGAAGATACCAGCTCCGATCACAATGCCAACGATAATGGCAACCGCTGTGGCAGCGCTCAGTTGCTGCTTGGGCCGATGCTGAGCCTGACTCGAATCAGCCGGTGTTGCCGATGTCATAAGAGAATCCCTGGGCAAGCTTGCTGATCCAGCGGGGAAACTGCATTTCCCCGCTTACTCTGTCGCATTACTGACGCTTGGCATCAAATCGATTGTTGGAATAAGTACCAAGCAACTCGGCATCCATGTGATTGCCTTTGACGGTAGCTTTCACGCTTTGCAGTTGATTTGAACTATCTAGAAAACGAAAGCGCAATTCATCGGCATGAAGTTCAACGCCCATCAAGGCTTGCGGTGGATTATTGCCCAGGGTGATCGTGCCGCCCACTCTTTGATAGCGCTGCTTTAGGTCAATACTTGCGACGGCATGGCCTTCAAGTCCATTGAGTGTCCAACGTCCATCAACTTGGGCAGGGACAACCCAAAAGTAGCCCGTATTACCACTGGAATTAATGACCTGATCGGGCTCCCAATCACCCATCGTAAAGGAGTTGGTTACAAGTCTTGTACCTGGTTTTAATTTTAAAAGCGTTGGCCTGAGTTTCAAATTCAAGTCAGGCAGCAAATACATCGTTATAACGGTCGCCTTTGAAAAGTCCTCTTTGAAGATATCACCACGAATGATTTTTACGCGATCAGCAACGCCAGCACGTTCGGCGTTTCGCTGGGCTAGCGATGCCATCTCAGGGTTGTATTCGATACCGATGGCTCGAGCACCAAATTCTCGGCCAGCGGCGATCGCAATTTTTCCGTCACCCGCACCGAGGTCGTAAACCAAATCGTCTTTGGTAACCTTAGCCGTCTGTAGCATTTTAGTAACTAGTTCGTCACCCGTCGGGACCCAAACCACGTCCTTGCCGGGCTGGCCTACTTGGGGTTGGTAGAGCTGGTCACCGCCTTTGGTTTGCGCGAGCGCAGTCTGCGAAAGGGTGGAAAAGCTGAAGCTTGTAATGAGGCTCAGTGCCAAAACTTGAATCGAGCGTTTGATTTTCATTGTTTTTTCCGAAGTTAAGTGTTCTAAACCGAATTGTCGCGCGGCTTTTGAAGTCAGGTTGAATTATCCGAAGAGTTTGTGGGTGTTCTAGGTGTGCAGATGCGTGGACTCGTTGGAGTTTGCTGAGTTTGGGCTCGGCGCACGTGCTTGCCACAGGGCAGATGTATGGAGGCGCATTTATAAAATCCTGCCATGTCGTTGAACATTCATGAGCGCTCCTGCGATGAGCAGCATGCTTCCAACCAACGCAAACCAATGGGTCACCTCGATTTTTTTCTTTCTTTTTAACCCGATTCGACCACTAAGCGATGCAAAGATCTGTTTCACCGCTGCCTTATCTTCGAGGGCAAAGTACTCAGCGGCTGTGCTTGATGCAAGCGCCTTTAATGTTTTGTCTTCGAGTCGAACCCTGGCCGTAACGCCATCGCTTTGTAACACAGCACCGTCTCGGGTGCCAATGCCGATGCTGTAAATGCGCAGTCCCCAAAGACGCGCAACCTCGGCCATCTCGAGCGGGGCAGGTCCCATATTGCTGTCGCCATCGGCAAGCAAAACGATGACTGAGCTTTCTCTGCTACCGGGGGAAGCTGGACTTTCCGGTTGTTTGAAGGCTTCTTTGCTCCCACTTCCCGCTTCGCTTGCGTTGGAGAGCGATGATGATGAAACCATGGAGCGTCTTGAGCTGCCTGTGATGAGCCGCTCGACGTCGATCGCGGCCTCGGGTATTGCCTGGGCAGTCGCAAGAATGATCGCGCTCCCGAGTGCGCTGCCTGGTTGTAAGCTGATTCGCTCAAGGGCTTGCTCAAGTTGATGGCGTTGGCGTGTTGGAGTCTGAATAACACTGGCATTAGCGGCCATGCTGATGAGTCCGAGACTTGCGTGAGCTGGCAATGCCTCGATAAAAGCGTTTGCAATTTGCTTGGCTAGGTCAATGCGGCTTGGCAACACATCGGATGCACGCATACTTGCCGAGCTATCGATCACCAAGATCACCTGATCGAGTGGCGTGGGTTCGATGCCTTGCATCATCGGCCTTGATAAGCCGACGATCATCACAGCAAGGCCGCTCAAAATCAGACTATTTGATGACCAACGCCCGCTTCGATGGCGGATGAGCCAGATGCTCAGACCGATGGGAAACGACATGAAAGTTAGTGCAATCGGCCATTGCAAGCTCAGGCTCTCAAGCATTTCAAGCAGTATTGCGGTCATGGGGCTCGCTTCATCGCTGGGCTTGCTTCATCGCTGGGCTCGCATCCAAAGGCTTAGCTTTTTTAAAGCCTCATCCCGGTGGCTGATTTCAAGAAGTCTCGCGCGACTTCGCCTTAGCAGGGCTCGTGTGCTTGCCTGTTCTTGTTTGACAAGCGTCTGGTATCGCAGGCGAAAAGATTCATTTTCTGCATCGATCCATAATTGTTCACCAGTCTCGGCATCTTCAGCGAAAAAGTGCCCATGTGCGGGTAGCTCCCACTCACTGGGGTCATCAAGTTTGATCGCAATCAAGTCATGTCGTCTCTGCAAGCTAGCGAGCGCATCGGACCAGGCATTGCCACCGGCTTCGCTGTGATCGATAAAGTCAGAGAGCACTAAAACAAGTGCACGCCTTCGCAAGGCGGCATGAAGCTGCCGAAATAATCGTTCAAGATTGCTATGGATATGAAGACTTTGCTCGGGTGATTGATGATTTTTAATACATTTGAGCAGACGTAGGCGATGGCTGCGACCATGATTTGGTTTCAATTGATAGGCAGGGACATGCCTGCCATCATCGATCCATAAACCAACACGATTGCCGTGTTGTAAAAGACTGTCGATGATACATGTGCTTAAGGCGAGCATCTGGTCGCGTTTGCTGCTGGATTCGAGGCCTGCCGTACTCGATGCACTCAGATCGAGTACTAACCAGGCGTTAAACTCGCGATCTTCTTGCATTTGCCGAACTTGTAATTGATCGCTTCTTGCACTCGCATTCCAGTCGATACGTCTTACGTCGTCGCCTTCCTGATAGGGCTGGATATGCTGCAGGTCGAAGCCACTACCACGGGCAAGGCTCATGAAGTCACCCTGAATAAGCCCTGGCATGCGCTTGAGCAAACGCCAGCGCAGACGCCTTGCTGCTATGTATCCAATGCTCATAGACCCAGGGGTTTTGTTGGTGCGGGGATATTGGAAAGCAATTGATTGAGTATGGTCTCGGCCTCGATCTGTGTGGCGAGCGCTTCATCGGAGAGGCTGATCCGATGCCTCAACACATCCAATGCAACAGCGCTGACATCCTCGGGTAAAACATAGGCACGGGCCCGCAGGGCCGCAAGGGCACGGGCTGCCTCGATCATCCAAATACTGGCCCGAGGCGATGCGCCGTGCATAAGCAGCGGTGATAACTGCGCTAATCCAAAAGCACTTGGCTTGCGGGTGGCAGCACTGAGCGAGACGGCGTAGCGAATCAGGCTCGGGTCGACATAGACCTGTTTGCAAAGTAATTGCATTTGTAACAGTTCGTCGTTGGTGATCACAGCTTGTGTTTGCTGAGGAAGACCAATGACCCGTTGAACCACAACAAACTCTTCATCTGCACTCGGATAATCGATGATTAACTTCATCATAAAGCGGTCGACTTGTGCTTCAGGCAGCGGATAAGTGCCTTCGGTCTCGATGGGATTTTGGGTGGCCATGACCACGAAGGGTTTGGGAAGCTGATGACTTTGCCCTGCGATGGTGACCTGACCTTCTTGCATCGCCTCAAGTAGGGCACTTTGGACCTTTGGCGGCGCTCGATTGATTTCGTCCGCTAAAAGCAAATTGGCAAAAACCGGCCCCAGCAGGGTTTGGAACGCAGCATCGCGTGGATGAAACACCCGCGAGCCGATCAGATCAGCTGGCATCAAGTCGGGGGTGAACTGTATCCTTTTGAAGTGCACTTGAAGCACCTGGGCAAGGGTATTGATGGTCAAGGTTTTGGCGAGTCCTGGCATGCCCTCAACCAGTAAATGACCACGAGCGAGTAGGGCGATTAAAACCCGTTCAAGTAATCGGTCTTGCCCAACGATGACCCGTTTGACTTCGAACAGGACTTGTTCCATACGCCTAGCGAGCGTCGCGATGTTTTGTTGAAGGCTCAGATCAATCGAGGGAATCTCAAGCATTGCCATTTACTCCACGACAGTCATTGTCTAATCGAACATTAGCTAAAACCTTGGCAAACCAAGCGCTGCGCCTGCACTTTCCATGGTTGTAGCGAAACCTATACCGATAAAGGTTCTGGATTTTTCAGGGTTCAGGATGGCTGTGACGATACCGACCACCTCGCCTCGATGATTAACTAGCGGGCCGCCCGAGCTTCCCGGATTTGCTGCAGCATCAAATTGAATCAAGCCACTCAGGCTACGCGTGCCGTCTGGGCTTCGAAACTCTCGATCAAGACCTGAGACCACGCCAGCGCTTACCGAAGGTCCTATCCCAAAGGGAAAACCGACGGCAACAACCTGATCGCCCGGCAGTAGGTTGCCACTTCCAACAATGGTTGCAGCTTGTAGATCGTCGGGAATTTTGTGTGGGCGAAGCACCGCAAGATCTTTATTGGGCATTACTTGAATGACTGTCGCTTCTGATTCGCTTCCGTCGGCGAAGCTGATAATCAGTTTTGCGTTTGCAGCCCCAGCAACGACATGAAAATTACTAAGAATGGTGCCGTCATCTTTGATAACAACCCCTGAACCTGATCCTCGTCCTTCGGGTTTTGTACCTGAGGCATTCGGCTTGCCATCATGGTTGTCTTCGAGCCGAATATGAACAACCGAGGGCAGAATCTGCCTTGCTGCGCGCTGGGCCATTGAGGGTAAATCGATACGCTCAAGGCTCTGTGCAAGGCTACGTTCAAAGCTTTCCCGATTCTGAAAATGCAGAGGAGGCTGTCGGGCACCCGATTTGGGATCCACACTGTTGCGAAGATGAGGCGGCAAAAGCAGCTGTTGGCCATCTCCCCATTGATGCCAGATCGCAAAGAGCAAGCAACTAAGTGCGACCGAGCTAAAGCATAGGACTGCGATCGTCAGCAGTGGGCGCCTCGCCAGGTATCGCCGAAGTCTCAGAGGTCGGGCTTGTTGCGGTGCGTTGCTTGCTGGCATGATGTTCATTATTAAGCATGAGGAGTGGCACATGGGATGGTTAGCACCCGAGATGTTGTGGGCATTGCTTGGCTTGCCCGTTCCACTTTTTCTCTACGTTTGGGCATGGCGCCGACGTAAGAAGATAGTGATTCATTTTTCAAGTTTGCGTTTGCTCAAGGCCGCCCAAGTGCCAGGACATGCCTGGCGTGTCCATATCCCAGCGTTTTTGATCTGGCTGATCTTTGCGCTTGGGGTGGTTGCTTTGGCAAGGCCAACGGCAGAACTCAGCTTGCCTACAGATTATAGAAAGTTGGTGATTGCCATGGATGTTTCACGAAGCATGCTGGCACGCGATGTTGAGCCGAGTCGTATCGAAGCCGCGCAGGCGGCGGTCAGAGATTTCATCGGAAAGCTGCCCAATGATGTTCGCGCTGGCATTGTCAGCTTCGCAGGTACAGCCCAAGTAGTGCAAACGATCACCGAGGATCGCGAAGCATTGCTCGCAGCGGTGGATCGTTTTGAACTGCAGCGCGCTACTGCAACGGGTAGCGGATTATTGTTTTCACTGAGCCTTCTGCGCCCCGATTTGGCAATCGACCTTGAACAGGCGATTTATGCGCCATCCGCTGTTAACTGGCCCCCTCCTTCGGCGCCGGCAAGTGATCGTCATGCAGCCATTATCCTGCTTTCGGATGGTCGGCGGACAACAGGCCCTGATCCGATCGAAATCGCTCAGCGCGCAGCCGATCTCGGTGTCAAGGTTCATACCGTGGCCTTTGGCACCGAGCACGGGGTGATCCCCGGTTACGAGGGTTATTCGTTTTTTGTAAAGGTTGATCAGGAGACGCTAAAGGCTGTTGCGCAAATTACCGGAGGGCAGTACTTTTATGCGGCAAGCGCCGATGAATTAAAAGCCGCTTATGCCGGGTTGCAATCAAAGCTCTCACTTGAAACACGTCGCACAGAGATTTCCTTCGTTGCTCTCTCGGCCATGTTGATCCTTGCGCTTGTCGCTATCTTGATTAGCAGACCCCGAATTATCCTGACCGGGCGGGGAACTGGGGCGAATCAAATAAGTTGATCCGCCCCAAGTGGCTAGCGATTAGCCTTACCAGCGCTAATCCAAAAAGCCGAAATGCCTGGGCAGATACAGCACGATCTCCGGAAAGATCATGCAGAGAATTAAAGCGATCAATTGGACGGTAACAAAGGGTGCGATCCCTTTATAGATGTCGGTCATCGTAACCGACGGTGGAACGGTTCCTTTCATATAGAAAAGTGCAAATCCGAATGGCGGTGTGAGAAATGCGGTTTGCATATTGACCGAGAGCAGAATACTGAACCAGGCAAGAATCACTTGTTTACCTTCGATAAAGGTACCAAAGTCGACCTTGGCTATGATTGGGGCGAAGATGGGAAGAACGATCAGACAGATTTCGATCCAGTCGAAAAAGAACCCCATGATGAACACGAGGATCATCACAAAGATAAGCACTTCCCAGCCCGTGTTAATCCCCATTTTGTTGAGAATTTCAACCACTACGTCGTCACCGCCAAGCGCACGGAACACGTAGGAAAACAGCGTAGCTCCAAAAACGATAAAGAACACCATCGCATTCGTGAGTGCTGATGATGTCATAACGTCCTTAAGCACCGCCATGCTAAATCGCTTGTTGGCAATCGCGAGAATGATCGCACCGAGGCTGCCAACCCCTGACGCTTCAGTCGGCGTTGCCCAGCCTGCAAATATTGAACCAAGTACAAGAACGATCAGAAATGCTGGTGGTACGAAACCGCTGATCACCATTTGCAAGGTAAGCTTTTCGTCATCTGCATCGAGTCTGCCCTTTATAGCAGGGGCAAGAGAGGGTTTGATAAGGCAGGCCAAGAAGATAAAGATGACGTAAAGCGCACTCATCAAGAGACCCGGAAGGATTGCGCCGGTAAAGAGCGTACCGACAGGCAGTCCGACCAGATCGCCCATAATGACAAGCATGATGCTTGGTGGAATCAAAATCCCAAGCGTTCCTGCCGAAGCGATCGTGCCTACAGATAATGACTTGTTATAGCCCTTATCAAGCATGACTGGCAAGGCGATGAGCGTGAGCATGATCACCGAAGCCCCAACAATACCTGTTGTTGCGGCCATGATCGTGCCTAGCAAAGTTACCGCGATGGCAAGTCCACCTGGAACCCGCTTAAGCATCAGCTGTAAAATATGTAGCAATTGCTCGGCGACACCGCTCTTTTCTAGCATAGTGCCCATGAACACAAACATCGGGATTGCTACTAACACTGGATTTTGCGCTGCCTGTCCCCAAATCCTCGGTAATAAGTTGGCAAATTGAGCAACATTAAATACGTCGCTGAGCATGCCAAAGTATCCGAAGTACACCCCGATTGCACCGAGGAGCAGTGCGACTGGGTAGCCAGCAAACATCACTACAACTAGTGCTACAAACATGATCACCGCTAGGTGATCGATTAGCCAATCCATAACGATCTCTCCTAGACTTTATTTGGCAAAGGGCAAATGAACCCGCTTCGCTTGCTCAGGACTTCCATAGAGCGCAACGATACATCGCGACATGACTGTCGCTACGCCAAGGGCAACCAAAATTAGACCGCCGTAAAGAAAGAACTTCACAATCCAACGGTAGGGGATGCCATTAGGCGCTTCTGAGCTCTCGCCCTGAAGAAATGAAGTCATAAAAAAACTGTGCGAATAAGGCAAAGCAATCGCCAGGTAGGGAATTGCAACGAAGAGGCAACAGATCAATTCAAGCTTAATCTTCCGAGTCGCTTCCATACCCCCGGTAAAAACGTCAATTCGGACATGGGCATTTCTAACGTAGGCATAACCCAACCAAGTTGAGAAGAGTAGGGTATGCAACTGCCATTCAAGTTCTTGTAATCGCGTAGAACCTAGTCCAGGGACTTGGAAGCCCATCTTTCTTGTAATGACGTCAATAGTAATGACAACGATGCAAGCGATAAAGGCCCATGAGCCCCAGGACGCGACGCGCTGTAAGAGCCGTTCGATACGGTCAGCCAAATTGATCAACGATTCCATCTGATTTACCTACTGTTGGTTTGGATGGCCACGGCTAACAAGATGGCAAAGGCCAATTTGATGGCACGGCTCATCTCGGTCACACAGAAATTTAGGGCTGGGATTCGCCACGAGGCCCTAGTCGAGTACTCGATTGGCGCGGTACATTTAAAAAGCCAACTGCACTTCCCTTCTACCCCGGAACAAGCACCCCGGAACAAGCGCAAGTGGCATAAACGACCGCGAAGTACGCCTCCGCACAGCAAAGCTGCACAGAGGCGTGGGGCACTCAGCTCAACGAATGAGCTCGCGGGTTATTACTGCAGGTAACCCAGATCCTTCCAGATCTTGTAATTCGAACGAAAGGCACTGTATGAGTCCCAAGCTTTCTTGAATTCAGGGCTTTTAGCGTTTTGCTCAGCAACGACTTCAACCCATGCCTTTTCAAATGCTTTCAAAAACTCAGGCGACCACTTCATCAGCTTCACACCCTTGGCCTCAATGTCCTTCATTGCCTTGAACTGCGCAGCCTCGCCCTCGGCATATTGTTGCAGCATGGTTGCGTCGCAAGCCGCTTGAATAATTGCCTTTTGGGTAGGGCTAAACTCGGCCCACTTTTTCTTTGAGATGATCAGTTGGTTGATTGTGGCTTGCTGGTGCCAGCCTGGGAAATAATAAAACTTGGCAACCTGATGAAACCCAAGTGTGTAATCCATCACAGGCATTGAGAACTCAGTCGCATCGATGGTCCCGAGTTGTAGAGCCTGGAAAATTTCGCCGGCTTGTAGAAGCTGCGTTGAAACACCTAGCTTTTGCATCACATTGGCGCCTAGGCCGAAGAATCGCATTTTCAGACCTTTAAGGTCATCCAATGTTTTGATTTCTTTACGGAACCAACCGGATGCTTCAGGTGAGATTATCCCGCAAGGAATCGTCTCAACGTTATATTTAGCGTGAAGCTCCTTCATGAGTTTCTCGCCACCGCCGTGCTTCATCCAAGCAATGTACTCGCCAACGCCGGGGCCGAAGGGTACGGAGCCGTACATCGCGAAGGCGATATCCTTGCCAGTCCAAAATCCAGCTACTGTCCAAGCCATGTCGAGAGAACCATTGCCCACCGCATCAAGATATTGGCTGGCAGGGACAAGTGCTCCCGGCTCAAAGCCTTTGACATCAATGCTGCCTCCAGACAGGGTGCGAAGCATTTCAACCAATCGCGTTTGGGTCGGTCCAAGCAGACCAGTGGTACTGGGGAAAGCCCATCCCATTTGCGCGCGAACCTTTTTCTCTTGCGCGATCGCGGGTGATGCAAGTAGGCCTGTGGCGATAGCAGCGCTGGCCAAAGCTTTAACGATGAATTTCATAAGTCTCCTTTGAGATGATCAATGATCGCGTCAGGTTGGGTCTACGCCCACGATTGTTTGTGTCTACAGTGCATTGCAAATGCGCAGACTGCCGAAAGCTAACATGGCTCGCGGTTTTTAGGCAATGGGCCACCACCTTCCCGTATGTCGGCGCCGACCAACGGCTTGCACAGCCTCGATCAAATCGGCTATCGTCCGATCTTATGGCGGCCCATCAAGAGGCCGGCGTACTTATTTGCCCGGCCAAGTACGTTATGTTTTATTAGCCCACATGTTCTCAGGAGTCCGTCGATGCATCTGAAATATCGCCTTGCTGCACTTGCAGCGGCCCTCAGCTTTTCCGTGTTTGCGCCTGGCCAAAGTGCTGCCCAGGAAAAAGTTTTGAATGTCGTGCCGCATTCAAATTTGGCGATTTTGGATCCAATCTGGACCACGGCTTACATGAGCCGCAATCACGGTTACATGATTTATGACACGCTTTTTGCCACCGATGCGAAGAATCAAATCCAGCCTCAAATGATCGAAAGCTGGCTGGTTTCGCCCGATAAAAAAGTGTGGGAATTCAAGCTGCGTAACGGCCTGGAGTTTCACGACGGCAATCCGGTGACCTCCGAGGACGTGATCGCATCGCTCAACCGTTGGGGTAAGCGCGATGCAATGGGCGTGGCCATGTATACCTTTGTCGATAAGCTCGAGGTGATCAGCGCCAATCGATTCCGAATTGTGTTTAAGGAGCCTTGTGGCTTTGTTCTAGAAGCGCTTGGCAAGCCCTCATCTAACGTTCCGTTTATTATGCCAAAACGGATTGCCGACACAGACCCGTTCAAGCAAATCACTGAACACATCGGCTCTGGCCCCTACACCTTCAAAGCAGACGAGTTCAAGCCTGGCGACAAGTCGGTTTATCTGAAGTTTAAAAACTATAAACCTCGTTCTGAACCTTCATCAGCCATGGCCGGTAGCAAAGAGGTTTTTGTTGATAAGGTTGTTTGGAATCTTGCGCTACGCGACAGTCAGGCAGCGCTCAACGCGCTTGTCAAGGGCGAGGTCGACATTCTCGAGCAAGTGGCCTTTGACCTCTACGAGTCAGCTCAAAAGGAATCGGCAATCAGCGTTCTCAAACCCAATATCGGTTTACAGTACATGTGCCGCTTCAACCACCTTCATGCACCCTTCAACAAGCCTGAAGTGAGGCGCGCTGCTTTAGCCTCGTTCAACCAAGAGGCTTTTCTGAGGGCGCAGGTTGGTGTTAAAGAGCTCTATAAGCCCTGTCCCTCGATGTTTACCTGCGGCACGCCTTATGGAAGCCCTGCAGGCAGCGAAATCCAGTCAAAGTCTAATATGAAGATGGCTCAAGAGCTCTTGAAAAAGTCGGGATATGACGGCACCCCGGTTGTCATCATGAAGCCCACCGATTTGCAATCGATCGGTAAGTTGCCCGATGTTGCTGCACAGCTCATGAGGCAGGCTGGCTTTAAGGTCGACTTGCAAGCTATGGATTGGCAAACCCTTGTCTCGCGACGTGCCAAGAAAGATGCGCCCAAAGATGGTGGGTGGCATATGTTTTGTACAGCGTGGGTAGCTCCCGATATTTGGAGCCCCATCAACAACGCTGCCTTGGATGCACGCGGTCTAAAGGCCGGTTGGTTCGGCTGGGGTGAGGATACGAAGCTTGAGGACTTACGTTCGCAGTTTTTGCGAGCAACCGATGATGGCGCCAAAAAGAAGTTAAGCGATCAGATTCAGACTCGTGCTTTTGAAGTTGCTACCCATGCACCACTTGGTGAGTATGTGCAGCCTGTTGGGGTTAGGAAAAATATCACGGGCGTCAACGTCTCCGGCTTATCGAATGTTTATTGGGGTATTAAGAAGAACTGACCTGACTGTCAAGCTCTGTTGATCGATTTATCGATCAACAGAGAGACTTGGTGCTTTCTGCATGCCTTCTCATGTTGTACCTGTCTAGGGCTTAGAACGGGCCGACTGGTTCAAGAAAGGCCGCACTTGGTCAATCAGTTGCCGTATTCTTAAACGCATGACCGCTTATATTCTCAAACGGCTGCTCGCCACGATTCCCGCTATCGCGGTCGTGGCAGTCTTGGTGTTTATGTTGTTGCGACTTACGCCTGGCGACCCGGCAGCAATCCTTGCCGGTGATGCCGCATCGCCCGAGCAAATTGCGCAAATCCGTGCCAATTTAGGGCTTGAAGAGCCCCTACTTGTGCAATTCGGCATCTGGCTCAAGCAGATGGCTTTGGGTGATTTAGGCGAGTCCTTTTATTTCAAAATCAGGGTGATCGATCTTATCGGCCAGCGGCTGGAGCCGACCCTGTCGCTTGCTGCACTCACGATTGTGATTGCCGTGCTTGTTTCTGTACCGCTCGGTGTACTCGCAGCATGGCGCTTTGGCGGATGGTTCGATCGCGTATTGATGGGTTTTTCAGTGATGGGTTTTTCCGTCCCGGTTTTTGTACTGGCTTATATACTGATCTGGCTTTTATCGGTGAAGCTTGGTTGGTTCCCGGTGCAGGGCTATAAGCGAATGGCGGATGGATTTGGTCCTTATATCTATCATTTGATCCTGCCGGCAGTTACTTTGTCAGTGATATACATCGCGCTTATTGCCCGTGTGACTCGTGCCTCGGTCCTTGAAGCTTTGGGCGAAGACTACATCCGTACCGCAAGAGCTAAGGGTCTTTTGGAGTCGCAGGTCTTGGTCAAACATGCGCTTGCCAACGCGGCGATTCCGATTGTTACGGTGATTGGCATAGGTATTGCGTTGCTTATCGGTGGCGTGGTGGTTACCGAGTCGGTTTATGCGATTCCAGGTCTCGGGCGACTTACTGTCGATGCTGTACTTGCCAGGGACTTTCCAACCATTCAGGGCGTGATTCTGTTTTTTTCACTGGTCTATGTTTTGGTGAATCTGCTCGTTGATCTGTCCTACGTTTTCTTTGATCCTCGCATTCGTTACTAAGGACAAGGCCTAATCTGCGATGGCACAACGAGATACATCAAGCCTATCGGTCGAAGCCGCCTCGGTAAGACCGCAGCAGTCAGCTTGGCAACGCATGCGAGCCAATGGTTCGGTTCGCTTCGGGGCAATTTTTCTCTTTATATTGATTTTTATTTCGGTTTTTGCTCCTTGGCTCGGCACGGTGGATCCGACGCTTTTTGACGCGGCAAGTCGCGATCTGCTGCCAGGTAAATTCGGCGAAATCATGACGCTTGAAGGCGAAGTACTCAAGCATCAGTTTTTGATGGGCTCTGACTCATTTGGTCGCGATATTTATAGCCGAGTCATTTATGGCACCCAGGTTTCGCTGCTTGTTGGCTTGCTTACGGCGCTCGCTTCACTTGCGCTTGGTATTGTTTTTGGACTGCTTTCGGGCTACATCCGCTGGGTCGATTCGGTGGTGATGCGTGTGATGGATGGCCTTATGGCGATTCCTTCTATTCTTATCGCTATAGCTTTGGTGGCTCTATGGCGCGGCAGTATCACCACGGTCATTATTGCAATCACCATCCCAGAGATTCCTCGGGTAACTCGCTTGGTCCGTTCGCTGGTGTTATCAATCCGTGAAGAGCCCTACGTGGAGGCTGCGATTGCCATTGGCACGCCAACATGGAGAATCATGCTGTTTCATATTCTTCCAAACACGGTAGCACCGCTGGTGGTGCAGGGTACGTATATTTGTGCTGCTGCGATTTTGGTTGAAGCGATTCTTTCGTTTTTAGGTGTCGGATTGCCGCCCGATATTCCCACGTGGGGCAACATCATGGCAGAGGGTCGTCCTCAATTTATCCAGTATCCGCACAACATATTCTTCCCAGGCATCTTTCTAGCCATCACGGTTTTGGCTGTCAATATTCTTGGTGACGGTCTGCGCGATACCCTCGATCCCAAGATGGCAAAGCGACTATGACCGCAGTTTTAGAAGTGCAAAATTTGTATATCGCTCTGCCATCGGAGGGCGATCGCAAGCACGCAGTGGCGGCAGTCAACTTTAGTGTTGGTCGCGGAGAGATTGTTTGCCTGGTTGGTGAATCGGGCTCAGGTAAGTCAGTGATCGCCCAGTCGGTAATGGGTTTGTTACCTAAGTCACTACCAGTCACCGAGGGAAAGATTCTGCTTGAGGGCGAAGATATTACGCACGCACCCTTGAGTCGATTGCGCGAACTACGTGCAACCCGGATGTCGATGATTTTCCAAGAGCCGATGACCGCGCTCAATCCGGTCATGCGTTGTGGCGAACAAATTGATGAGGTCTTGCGGGCACACACAACGCTCAGTGAATCCGAGCGCAAGAAGAAGATCCTTGCGATTATCGAAGAGGTTGCGCTTCCTGATCCTGAGCGCATGTTCCAGGCATTTCCGCATCAACTCTCGGGCGGTCAACGCCAACGCATCATGATCGCTATGGCTTTGGTGCTTGAGCCTGTGCTTTTGATTGCCGATGAGCCCACAACAGCACTTGATGTAACCACGCAAGCACAGATTTTGCATCTCATTAGTGAGTTGCAGCGGAAGCATGGCACTGGTGTACTTTTTATCACGCACGATTTCGGTGTAGTTGCCGAAATTGCCGATCGCGTCGCTGTGCTGCGATTGGGTGATCTCGTTGAGATGGGCCCAAAGGAAGATGTTTTGATGCGGCCGCAGCATGACTACACCAAAATGCTGATTGCAGCGGTACCGGGTATTCACCCCAAGGCCAAGGCTCGGCAGACGGATGCGCCAATCGTCTTGCAAGTAGTGGGGCTCGACAAAACCTACGGTGGTCAGGGTTGGTTCAGCTCGAAACGACACGAGGTTCACGCGGCCAAAGCGGTCAATTTCACTATTCGCAAAGGTGAGACGCTTGGGATCGTTGGCGAGTCTGGCTCCGGCAAGTCAACGGTTGCCCGATGCGTCGTGCGCTTAATTGATCCGAGCGCAGGGTCGATTGATCTCGAGGGCGATGACTTGGCCAAGCTTTCCGGAGCCAAGTTGCGTGCCCTGCGTAAGCGGGTACAGATTGTGTTCCAAGATCCATATCGATCGTTGAATCCACGTAGGACGGTTGGCGAGACGATCATGGAAGGTCCAATGAATTTCGGCCTTTCACGCGAGGAGGCGGCCAAGCGAGCGCGCTCCTTGATGGAATGGGTACGGATGGATCCGTCGGTCTTAAATCGCTATCCGCATCAGTTCTCAGGGGGGCAAAGGCAGCGTATCAGCATTGCGCGCGCGCTTGCGATGGAACCGGAGCTATTGATTGCGGACGAGGCAGTCTCAGCGCTTGATGTTAGTGTGCAGGCGCAGGTCTTGGAATTGCTAGAGGAAATTCGGCAGCGCCTCAATCTTGCAATGCTTTTCATAACGCATGATTTGCGGGTTGCTGCCCAGGTTTGCGATGACATTGTGGTGATGTCAAAAGGCGAGGTCGTTGAATATGGCGCGGCGCTTGAGGTGTTTAGTGCGCCTAAGCACGCCTACACCCAAAGCCTTTTTGCAGCGGCTCCAGGTCGAGATTTCCCCTTTCACCAATCAAAAACCGCTGCTTAGGCGCGGTCTTTTCGACTGAACAAAACTCGCTGTTTAGGCGCATTCACTTCGACTGAAGCGCGCGGCGCATTGCCTCGATCATGGTGTCCGGATGAACCGGCTTGTGAAGCACTTCCACGCCTGCGCGAGCAAACAACGCGACATGTTGTGGTGATGTATCGCCAGTGACGAGAACCGCTGGGATTTCGTGATTGAATTCATCACGGATGCGTTCGATCAGTTGCAGTCCGTCGCGCTCGGGTCCTAGGGCATAGTCGCAAACAAGTAATGAAGGTTTGTCCTGCATGCGTTCACATTGTTGCAAAGCTTCATCAAAGCCGCCGGCTGCCAAAATTCGGCAGCCCTGCAAGGTAAGCATTAATGTCATCGCGGTAAGCACTTCAAGATCATCATCCACAACAAGAACGAGCTGACCCGCAAGCGAAGCGGTTGTTTGGCTTGATTCAAGTCCTAGCTTGAGTTGGGCAAAGGGTGCAGCCGGTAAATCGATACAAAAACTTGATCCACGAAATGGACTTGAATTCAAGCGAAGTCCAATACCGAGCGTATCGGCAAGCCGCCTTGCGATGGCAAGACCTAGGCCAAAGCCTCTCGGTCCTTCGGCAAGCCCATCTTCGCGAACTCTTGCAAACTCCTCAAAAACCCGCCTTCTCAAGGCTTTTGGTATGCCAGGCCCCGAGTCGATGACACCAATTCTGACGCGATTTCCACGTTGCTTGGCAATCACCTGAACTGTTCCAATTTTCGTATATTTGAGAGCGTTTGATATCAGGTTTCGCAAAATCCTCTCGAGCATGCCCGAATCGCTTAGTACAGCGAGTCCCGGCGCTGCGCTAAATCTCAATTCAATAGCTCGCGCATCAGCAATCGTTTGAAACTCGGTTTGCAAACGCAGCATAATCGAAGCTAGGCTGATTGCTTCGATCCGAGGCGCAATCACTTGTGCGTCGAGCCTCGCGATATCAAGCAGCGAATCAAACATTTCATTCATGTAGCCAGCACACTGTTGCATGCGCTTGACCATGTCGCGAAGATCGTCCGACAAGGGATAGGCTGCGGTCGATGCCAAATAAAGATTCAGGGAATGCATCGGTTGCCGTAAATCATGGCTTGCGGTGGCTAGAAAACTCGACTTGGCCAAGTTTGCCTGGTGCGCAGCATCGCGTTGCGCTTGTAAATCATCGAGTAGTTCCAGGTGACTGAATCGCAATTCAAGCAGCTCGGTAATCATGGTTTCGAGCCGGCTTTGAAAGCCCAGCATGACTGCCGGAATCAAGAGCATCGTGGCCTGAAGCGCTAGCCCGACAAGATCGTGGTAAATGATCAGTGCTGCAGGAATAGGCAATAGGGCAGGAATGCTTGCGATGAGAAAAAGGCGCTTTAAGCTTCCTAAACACAAAAGACAAATCAGTAAATATCCTGTGTGAAAAAGCACAAAGCTGACTGCATGTCGCTCGCTCGCAGGGAAAAGTCCAAACCATCCGAGTCCGACTAGACTTCCAACAGCAAGCAGGAGATGTTGGAGTTGCTTTTCTTTTTGTGTTTCGCTTGGCGGCAGTTCCGATGTGTGTCGATCAGTCTTGGCCCGTTTATGGTGAATCCATAGTGCCCAAAGTAAACAGACAAGCGCAAACCCACTCCAGACAGCCGCTTGAAGCGCCGTCGAAGGCTGCCATGCGGACGCTACCTCAAGTGCCGCGCCTGCGACGAAAGCTGCGATAAATAATGGAAAGCTGCGCCAGGCGTAGTAATAGCGTTGTGCCTCAACCAACTGTTGGTGCTTGGACTTGCGATCGGGGCCTTGCATACCTATCAACAACTCCTAGCAGGGGCGGGTTTCGAGTTTGTGAAATTCGGGACGTTTGTGCTTGTCGATCGAGCAACTTGGCCCGCGTAGGCTAGCACGAGAGGCAAAATAGATGTTTTAGGAGGTGTTATGAAGATTGATCTTAAAGGTAGAAAAGCGCTCATTGCCGGCGGAAGCCGGGGTATTGGCTTTTCAATTGCTGAGGCCTTTGCCAAGGCGGGGGCCGATGTCGCGATTTGTGCGAGATCGCAGGCAGCGCTCGATCAAGCTGCGGCAAGTTTGAAACAGCATGGCGGCAAAGTTTTGGCGAGCGCCTGCGATCTCGGTGACGCCGATGCGATCAAGCGTTGGGTTGGTGAGGCGCAAGATGTTCTTGGCGGTATCGACTGTCTTGTTAACAATGCGTCAGGCTTCGGCCGAACAGATGATGAGGCTGGCTGGGCTGCCAGTATCCAAATCGATCTCATGGCAACGGTACGTGCTTGTCATGCAGCGATGCCCTCACTGGAAAAGCAAGGTGGCAGCATTATTCATATCTCTTCGATTTCGGGCTTAGGGGCAAGTGTCAGGACGCCACCCTATGGTGCAGTGAAAGCAGCACTCATTGAATACACCCAAACCCAGGCACTGCTTCTTGCTTCAAAAAAGATTAGGGTGAATTGTATCGCTCCGGGTTCTATATTTTTTGAAGGGGGGACTTGGGATGTTGCCAAGCGTGATAATCCAAAGCTTTATGAGCGAATTCTGTCCAGTATTCCCTCAGGGCGATATGGACGCCCCGAAGAAGTAGCGACCGTCGCTGCGTTTTTGGCAAGCGATCTTGCCTCCTGGGTGACAGGTCAAACGATTGCAGTTGATGGCGGTCAAGCCTTATAAAACAAGCGATGTTCGGCTGATTCATTGCCAGGAAAGTTCTGGCAATGATATCTAAATATTAGATCAAAGGCGAGGCGCTGCTATGACATCAACGGCAGGGACGTGCTTTTAAATCAAAGGCGTTGAGCTGCCATCCATGGCAATGCTCACGCCCGTAACATAACTAGCGCGAGCGCTTGCGAGGTAGACGACCGTATCGGCCACTTCTTCGGGCCTTGCAATCCGCCCTAAGCCGATTTTGGCAGTCGCTTTTCGTTGTGCTTCCTCTGCGCTGATACCCTGGGCCCGAGCATCGGCGATCAGACCTTCCTCGAGGCGAGCCGTCAGCGTCAGTCCTGGATTGACGGCGACTACTCGGATGCCTTGTTGTGCATAGGCATTTGCGAGTCCGGCAGTTACCAGCATAAGCGCGGCGTTGGCAGCTCCGCCAGGAATATGGATGGGGCTTGCGACTTTGCCACCTGCACCAATCACGTTGACGATGACACCATAGCCGCGCTTAGCCATGGCCTTGATACACGGGTCCATCACGTGCACATAGCTAAAGTACTTCGCCTGCATCGCGTCGGCGTAGGCCTGCGGACTTAGTTCAGGTGCTGGGGTGCGTTTTGCGGCCCCAGCCGAGTTAACCAAGATGTCAATCGGGCCCCACGATTGCTCAAGTGAACTGACAAGAGCCTGCGCTTGATCGGCCACGCAAAGATCGGCGCTGTGACTGATCAGATCCTGACTATGGATTGAATGGTCATCATGGTCCTGCTTAAGCGTAGTTTGCGATGCTAGCGACCTTAAATGAATCATAGCGGTATCAAGATTTGCCTGTGAACGCGACACGATGCAAACCTTTGCGCCTTCTTCAATGAAATGCGAAGCGCAGGCTAGGCCAATACCTTTGCTTGCACCGGTAATTAGGACCCGCTTACCCTTGAGTTCCAAATCCATACCTTGACTCCTTGCGAAATACGCATTTGCCCTGATAATTTTCGATGGGCTCATTGAAGCATGAACAAAAGCTTTGCTGGAGAGACACCGTGGGTTCTGGGTACCAAAAACACTTGATTCGACCCCATCATCATCCCTTTAATGGGATGGACATAAGACATTTATTAGATCACCAAGCTCGGCGCTTTAAGGAACATCCTTACCTCATTTGGGAGCCCTTTGAAGGGGACTCGGCTGTCTTTAGCTACCAATCTTTTGTCGATCGAGTCCAAAGGACGGCGGCAGGCCTTTATCACCGTGGCATCCGTTGCGGCGATCATGTGCTTGTCCACTTAGACAATTGTCCTGAGGCTGTTATCGCCTGGTTTGCTTGCGCATGGCTTGGTGCTGTGGCCGTCACAACCAACGCAAAATCCAGCGAGGATGAGCTTCGTTACTTTGCAGAACACTCGGCTGCGGTTGCCGCCATTACCCAGCCACGCTTTGCTGGGTTAGTCAATCAAGCCTGTAAACATTTGCGCTGGATTGCCGTTACAAAAACCGATCAGGGAGCAGACGCAGGCCAACAAGCACCTTCTTGGGAGGACTGTTTTGACAGTATCGACGCCCCGATGGATCAATTGCCTGCTCGCGAGCCTGATCCATTGTTACGATTTTCAGTCCAATATACCTCAGGTACGACTTCGCGTCCTAAAGCAGTTTGTTGGACTCATGCCAATGCGCTTTGGGGGGCACGCATCAATGCGCTTCACGAAGGGCTTACTCACGAGGATATTCAGCTTGTGAGCCTGCCCTTGTTTCACACCAATGCGCAAGCCTATTCGATGCTCGCTAGCTTATGGGCTGGAGCGAGTGCTGTCGTGATGCCGCGATTTTCTGCGAGCCGATTTTGGCCGATCTCGTTGAAGCATCGGTGTAGCTTCGCCTCCTTGGTGCAGTTTTGTGTTCGTGCACTCGCACAACACGATCGCCCGACACATCACCACTACCGACTTTGGGGATCTTCGGTCTGCGCGCCCCCTCAAGATAGCTACTTTGGTGTTCAAACGGTGGGTTGGTGGGGTATGACCGAAACCATTACCCATGGCATCACTGGTGTGCCCGGCATGCCAAACACGGCGCTGTCGATTGGTCGCCCTGCACCCGAATACGAGATTCGTGCCTTAACCGACGGTCGCGAAGCACGGCCAGGAGAAATCGGCGAGCTATCGATACGAGGTGTCAGGGGACTAAGTTTATTTTCAGAGTATTTGCATAATCCTGAGGCAACGCAGGCGTCATTTGACGAGGAAGGCTATTTTCTAACTGGTGATCTTGTAAGAATCGGTGAAGATGGCTCTTATTTTTTCTCAGATCGTTCTAAAGATATGCTCAAGGTTGGTGGTGAGAATGTTGCTGCCTCTGAAATTGAACGAGTGATCATGGCTGTGCCCGGTGTGATTGAAGTCGCTGTGGTTGCCAAGTCAGATCCAATGCTTGATCAAGTACCTGTCGCCTGTTTGCGTCTTGCACCGAACCAGGATCAGCGAGCGGTTGAAGCTGCTGTTCAAGATGCTTGTGCTCGTCAGCTTGCATCGTTTAAGCAGCCCCGATCCATCAAAATTTTTGATGATTTTCCGCGATCGACGCTTGAAAAAATTGCAAAAGTTCAGTTACGCGAGTTGATTGCTGAAGAAGCTAAGTTAAGCACGTCAACAAAGTCCTAAATGCACCGCGCGCTCGCTAAGGCACGATGCGTTCGCGTCGAAATGCACTGAGCAGATCGATAAACATTTGCTCGCTATCGATTACCTGATGAAAACCATATTGCCTTGCCTTGATGGTCGATGTCATGACATCCCAGTCCGAGCCAAACACATAATCTCCAAAAGGCCACGCAACAAGATCTTCAAAGGCAATGGTTTGTAATTGATAGCGTTCTTGAAGCTTTTGCCACCTGGCCTTCAAAGCCGGCATTTGCTGGCTTAAATGGATCGTTTGGGGTTGATCCCAAGGCATCTCGAAAACCTTCGCTATGCTCGGCCAAATGTTGCACCAGCGGAAATAGTCACCGTTGGTAATGTTGAATGCCTCATTCGATGCTCGCTTCTCGAGCGCAGCCCAAAGTGCAGCTTCGGCGAAATGCGCCGAATCGGTTGCCTGATAGAGCGATGTCCAAGCGCCGTGCTTGCCAGGAAATCGAAGCGGCAGTCCAAGATCTTTGCAAAGTGCTGCGTAAACCGCAATCACCGGAATAATGCTCATGGCGGTCCCTGGGGCAAAGCCACATAGCGTCTGAGGACGCAACTCAACCCAATCCCATGCTCTTGCGGCAAGCGAATCGTCTTGCAAAGCCTTTGACTGAAAATCCTTCAGCCAATCGATCTGATCAAAATAATAATTGGGTGGGATATGCCGCGGATCTGATTCACGCGCAGGCGTCTTAATCGGTCCAAGATGAACGCCGTAGTATTTCGTCCCAGTAACGAGAACAACCCGCTCTAAGCTTGCATGATGTGTAGCGACCGCACTGACCGAATTAACAAGCATGTCACGATTCACATCGATATTACTTGCATAGCTAGAGGCAGGACCCTGGCTGGCTTGAAACGCTGCGTAAAAAACATGGGTGATTCCCTCAAGCGAACCAATGACTTGATCGCACTGCCTGCGATCGAGCACATCAAGCGCCAAGTACTGAACCCTTTGGCGATTTGTGCCCTTGCGCCGGGAAATCCCGATCACTTCCCAGTTTGGGTCTTTCTCAAGCCTTTCGACGATATAACGTCCGATGACTCCTAGTGCTCCAATCACAATTGCCTTATATCCCATCACAATTCCTTTTCAGTCGACCTTGCTCGATTGAGCTGTTTCGCTCGAGTCTGGGCGGAACGAGCTTGTTGACCACAGGCCAAAGCCTGATTATCCTGGATGAGGAAACTATCCATTGTTTTGAAGAGGGAGATGGTTTATGCAGGCAAGCAATCACGATTCCGGTGCAGCTTCGCGATTGCCGATCCGTTTTCCGATTGCCAACATGCGCGCTGTGTTTAAGCCTCAAGACGTTGAGCGCAAGCTCCAGCGGCTGCGTGATTCCGGATCGCTTAAAGAGCGAGAGACCCTTGCCAATACTTACGAGCGCATGCTTGAAACAGGGCCTGAGCGCTTCTCAGTCAAACCCTCAGGGATCCCGGTGATGGATGAACTCTACGAAAGTCTGCCGAATTTTAGGTTGGCGCTCGATGAAGTAAAGCGTCACCTTGCTTTGAGCCAAGATTGTAGCGATAGTTTGCAAATGACGCCCATGTTGCTGCTGGGTCCGCCCGGTGTGGGGAAAACCCATTTTGCGCGACAGATGGCTGAGTTGCTCGGCACGGGTATGAATCTTGTACCGATGAGTTCGATGACGGCCGGATGGTTACTTTCTGGGTCTTCATCGCAATGGAAAGGCTCACGGCCAGGAAAGGTCTTCGAAGCATTGGTCGAGGGTCAGTTTGCCAACCCGGTGATTGTGATTGATGAGATCGACAAGGCTGCGACCGAAGCTCAATATGATCCGCTCGGTGCACTGTACAGTTTATTAGAACATGACAGTGCGCAGCATTTTGTTGATGAGTTTGCCGAGGTACCGATCGACGCAAGCGGTGTGATTTGGGTGACCACTGCGAATCATGAGCGTGCGATTCCAGACCCTATTCTTAATCGCATGAATGTGTTTCAGATTGATGCGCCTGATGCTGATGCCGCACGAAAAATAGCCTTTCGTATGTATCAACAAATTCGCCGCGAGCATGCCTGGGGAGCGTTCTTTGAGGATGAGCCAAGCGATGAAGCGCTTGATGCGCTTCATGAACTTGCGCCTCGCGAGATGCGAAGGGCTTGGATGACAGGCTTTGGCAATGCTCGACTACGCGCTAGTGATCAGGT
>JACCEE012222596.1_pt1 | contig 82708 bp, 118 predicted proteins | sample 7449931 | NCBI WGS metagenome assembly JACCEE01 (sample SAMN15323457, study PRJNA562643) | freshwater metagenome | isolation source: river surface water | place: USA:Blue River Watershed | collected 2017-08-19
AACTTGAGTATACTCTTTAAATGTTCAAGGCCTTCGGGTGTAAAGGTTTGTGCCTCGTGATCCCACATACCGTATTCATCACTCAAACGACTTACGATGTTTTGAATCTTACCTTTAATTTCAGGTGACATAAGTTTGTGTAATTGTGATGCTGCTCTATCATTTGCCCACTTATCGAAAGCAGGGCCTTCCGCCACACCTTGTTCTTGACCTTGTACATCAGCAATAGCACCGTTGGTTAGCTTAACCATCATAACACCTTGTGGGCTGTACATCTTTCTATAGCTTGTTGTGCTCATACGACCTGCTTCTGTACCGTCTTTGATTTCACCGATACGGTCGGCAGTTATACGAACTGCACTACTACGTGGTAGAATGCTTCTACCGTTATGTGCTTTCATTGCAAGCAAGTCTTTAAGAATAGAATCAGCGTTGTCTAATACAACTTGACGTGCTTCTTCTGGGCTAGTAGCTAATACGTAGAAATAGCGACCACTATAGTCGCTATACTTGCCTCTGTAGTAGTTGTTCATTATAACAACTTGCCAGCTTTTTAGGCCTTTGAGGTTAGAAATAAACGTGTCTTCTTGGGCTTCGTTTAAGTCACTTAATCTCATTTTGCTGCCTTCTTGTGTGCGTCATCGTAAACAGAACCGCTTGCGCCGTCCCATTCGCCTACGCCTTTGCCATCCTTTTTAGCTTGGCAAATATCGCGATCGCCTTCGAACTCAGTAGCTCCGGCACGTTTGCAAGCTGCACGCCAGCCGCTGTAAGTGTTGTATTCTGTTTCGCCCATGTGATTCTTTGCTTCAGCAATCTGTCTTAAGTTTTCGATAAACTCACGAACTTTCTTAGGACGACCTCTGCCGCTCTTGTAGTCAGCTAGTTGAGCTGCACTTAGAGTCTTGCCAGCCTTCTTATCTAATGTACCAGTGCTTGCATCCCAAGAACCAACAACGGCAAATTTCTCGCCTTTTGGAATAACTGCAACTGCGCGAGTTGCGCTACCAACAATCTTACGCTCTGGGTGCATTCTTTTACTCTTGTGATACCATAGTCTGTAGTCTGTAATCTTTTCGCCGCCATCTGTAGCTTGTACGCTGGCACTTGGACGTCCGCGAGTACGCGGAACTGCGGCAGCTTTTGCAGCGGCTTTAGCTTCTGCATCACGCTTCTTTGCAGCAGGCTTCTTGTTGCCCCATGCATCGAAATCGTCTTCGTCTCCGTCGTCGCCTTGATATTCGCTACCGTATTTGCCTTTGTGGACCATACCACCAGCAGTCTTAGTTACGGTTGTACCCATGCCTGTTTTGCGAGTCTTGTCGTTGAAACCGTACCAATCATCATCGTCATCATCCCAACGCTCGCTAACAACTTTCTTGCCTTCGGTGATTAGTTTTTTGTATGCACGTTTTGCTTCTGTCACATAGTCATTGACATCACGATCGAATCGTTGTGTTACCCACTCATAAGGATCGCCGGTACGAGCCTTAGCTGTGCCATAAGGCATTTCGCCATGTAGGTTGTAGTAATCGTATAGTGCGTGATATAAGTCTTCGTCCATGTCGTTACCCATCTTGAAGTCTTTAACTTCTTTAGGAAAACGTTGTACGATATGCTTTAGTGTTTCAGGATGACCTGCAGGCTGATCTGGAGTTTCAGCTGCCATTGGCGCAGCTTCTCTAACGCCAGGCTGACCGATACGAGCCGCTGCTGCTTGTGCCATTTCACCGCTGCGGTCCTTGTATAACATATTACGCATTGGCTTCATTAGGCTATCAAAGCTAGCTGGGTTGGCTAGCATTTGCATGAATTGTTCTTGTTGGCCGTTTTGTAAGGCTTTTTTGTATAGGCCGTAGATAAAACGTGCTTCGGGGTATTCCAGCGTTACTGGTTCTCCGCCTAACATGATGGAAGCTTCGCCACCTGAAGTTGCGGCATTTGCAATACTTTTTAGATTGCTTGCGCCAGTCATTACTGGACTTTCGTATAATTCAAATAATTTCATGGCTTAACCTTTGTAATCGCTAAAATCAAAAACTCTCTTAAGTCTGTCGTATGCTTCTGTGCTGATTTCTTCTTCGACACTTTCTTTTTTGTGGCTCTTGTAGCCTTTGTTCTTCATATAGTGAGCTAACGCATAAGGGTTATCAATTTCATCCTTGTGCTTCTTCATAGCCTTAACAGTGCCTTCCCAACCTTTGGGTGCAGACTCTTCGATATCTTCATCATCTCTGAAATCATATTCGCGCTCGTTATCGTCGTCAATACCTCTTTTGGGTGTGATGACAGGATAACTTGCTACGCCACTTCCGCCATCATCACTATAAGAACTAGACTTGCGAATGTATTGTGTTCTACCACCGCCTAGATCTTTACGCTCTAAGTTACTTTCTTTTAGTTTTGCAACTTCTTCTTGTAGACGTGCAACCATAGCAGAGTATTCTGTTCGTTGTGCTTCGTTAAGCTCGTTGACATTAACGTTGCTTAAACGGGTAGCAAGTTCAAACATTTTTTGTGCTTGTACTTTATCCATTTTTCTTTGATTCCTTTTCCTCTGCTATATTAGCATAAGGCTGTCTGCGAATAATATCTTGCCCAGATTCTTTACGCATAGCTCTGTTTTTGCGTTTGCGATGCATACGTACAAAAGGCATAGAAACTGTGGCAAAACTGCCTGCTCCCATGCCTCCTGCGTCTTCGATGAGTTCTTTAATCTTCATATCTATATTTAGTCAATTTGTTTCGATTATTAATTACTTATATTTTGTCACGTCTGCAACTTGCTTGAGTATAGGACCAGAGAAGATTAAGTTTTTATAACTGGACTCTTGTGGTTTAAATCTGATAGTTAACAATACAGGAGCTCTGCTACTTACGTTGCCGGCTGCTGGATGGTTTTTGTCAAAGATATCAATTTGTGCTTCTTTAACGTCATCGCGGTATCGTGCAGCCAAGTCAATCTTAGCTAGCTTTGGCTCCAAGTTTGCAAAACTTAAAACATGGTAGCTACCCTTGGCTAGGTCAACTAACAATACTGTTGGATCTCTATAGGTTGCATGGTGATTAATAAAGTCTGCAACAAACTTAACAAACTTATATTCTTTAGTATCGTTGTCGCCAGCAAGGAAGCTGTTCAATTCGCCCGCTGCATACATGTACATAAATCTTGCAGCTTCATGTGGATCTTCTTTCCACATTTCCATGTAATCTTCTGCAATAGCTTCAACGCTAATACCCAATCCGCCCCATAGATATTCTGCTGCTTCGGCTGGATTTTGTCTGCCCTTTTGCAAGCTGCCGCCACCAGTTTGTCCGAACTGTCCAGCACCTGCTTTTAGACTTAGGTTAAGAACCTTTTCGCTGACTTCGCCGGTTATTTGGTCACGTACTGTAACTTCAACGTCTGTTTTCTTTTCTGTGTTAGCACTAATACCGTCTGTTACAACGTGAATGTTATCGGGCTTACCGTTTAGATAAAAGTGTTCAGCATATTCGTCTGCATCTGGACTATTTGCAAACGCCACGCAACTATCAGCAAGTTTTGCCAACAAGTGACGCTTTTCAGGATTCATTAAATCGCTGTAAGGTGCTTCGGATAGCTTTAGTGTATATTTGATCGTGTCGTTAACAACTCGCTTAGAGCTGTCCTTAACAGACATACTGTATTCTGTTTTCTTTGTACGCTTTAGTGTGTCGATTACTCGCCACAAGTCAGCGGGAGTAATATCGTCAATACGTCCATCGACGCGAGCACCCAGCTTGGCAAATAGTGCTGCACCCAACATACCTTCGGAAATATTACCAAGGTTAGCAATCTTGTTTACGTCTGGGTTGGCTGCACTTTGGCCGCCGAATTCGTGTGTCTTTGAGAATGAACTTAATTTAACTGGTCCAACATCAGTATCAACAGTTGCAGAATATACACCACTGTCAAATACTGACTTTAAACGTTTAGCTTCCGACTTTTTAACGATAACCTCACGTCCATCTTCCAATCTAAACGGACTACCTGCAATAATTTTGTTTAAGAAGATTGGCACACGGTCTTTGGCTGTTCCCAAATAGTTTTTAAAGTCTTTTGCTTGAAGTCCAGCTTCTGATAGTTCTTGTTTAAGTTCTAATAATCGCATAATAATTTATTTACCTTCTGCTTTGCTCTTGCAGCCTTCCCAGAAGCTTGGGTGTGTGGGTCTGTAAGGACATTCATCTTCATCGTCAATATCTCGAGCATCGGCCCATGCATAGCCAGCCATATGTCCGCTGCAATCTTTAGTGCAGGGATAGCCTTTGTACGAAAAGCCTGCTTCGTCTACGATGTCTTTTACTTTCATACTTAAGATTTATTTTGTTTAGAATCGTTGTCGAATTGCTTTTTTGTTGCTTTTACAATTCCACTGAAACGCTTGTCACCGCGTTTGAAATCGCCTTCTTTGTCAGCTTTGCTAGCATCATCGCCTGCTGCCTTCTTATATTGGGCTAACTTATCGTTTGATAATTCGAATAGTCTCATATTATTACCTTGCTTGTGTAGTTGCACCTGCTCGACGGACACCTACTTGGTCGCCAGGATGCTCTCTTCTATATCGTTCGACTCTAGCGGTTGCTGCCTCATCATCAGCAGCCACAAACGCAACCACAGCTCTTCCCGTGTCGGTGTCATAGATTTGATATTCTTGTTGTTGTGCCGCTGCTGCACGTTGGCGTGCTCGATCTAATGTGCTGCCTGGGATAGGTTCTCCGCTAGATGCCTGGTTTGGTGTCTCTTGATAAGGACGTAAGAGACTTACTTTAAAGCTAAGTGCAGCTTCGCTGTCGGGATGAACGCCCCATTCTTCGGCAGCAACATCTTTGGCCACCTTTTTGTTAGGTGCAACAACCTCCATACGGCGTCCGTTACTCCATTCTACATTCCACCAATATTTCATACCTGCAGGCGCTTTACCTTTGGTAATATCGCGCTCTGCTTGTTTTGCACGAACTTGTCTGATTAGTGCTTCCTTGTCTAACTCACCCGCACTGTAGTTGGCGAACAGTTCAAGGATACCGGGTTCGTTAGTGCTTGGTGCTAATAGCTTGTATAGTTTCTTTGCGTATTCTTGTTTGTACTTTGTTTCGTCCAAGGCAGCATCTAGTGCAACAACAAAACGTAATAGTGTAGGTTCAATCAAATCGTAGTTAGCACCTAACCAGTCGCCGCCCGGACTACGGAATTCAATGTAGCCAGTCTTGGTATTAATACTTGTGTACTTGCTTGTTACGCCACTGTGAATAACCTTTGCAGCCGTTGTGCTTAAATGTTCTTTCATTTGGGCTAGCAATGCTTCTGCATCTTGCGGACGTTGTTTGATGTTTTGTTTAACGATTTGTAAAGCACTCTTGGTGTAAGTGTTTCCTAAGCGTCCAAATTCATTAAGAACACGTTCGTCGCCTAACAATACCGCTAACTTAACATAGTCTAGCTTTTCCATGCTAAAGCCAGGAACGCTAACGTTGATGTGCAAGCCAGTTGACTCATTAGTATAGCAACCATTGTTCTCTGCAAACTGTTTAACTGCTATTAGGTCTGCAAGTAATTCGTTAATAGGCATTGGAGGGCTAACAAACTCTAGGCCTTGATCACCTGCGTCATCACCCTCTAAGCTACCATCGGGCTCGACAACATAAGCACCGGGTTCACGGCGGCCACCGTGGTAGCTGGCACTGAAGTTGACCTTCTTGTTTATGAATTCACTAAACTCGTCGGCAATACGCTGTGCATTTTCTTCGCCACTACCATAACCGTCCTCGTAAGGCTGTGTCCAGTGTGGCCATTCAATGTCGTAGTTGTTGGAGATATCACTCATGGACCTATGACCTTCGCTTTGCAACCACTCGCGCTGTGTGTCAGGGTCTCCGACAATATCTTGCCAATCGCCTTCTTGCCAGTCTTCATAGGCTTCATCATACTCGCTGCCCATATCTGAAAGAATTTCATCAATCTTTTCTTTAACTAGCTCTTCGTAACGCTCTAATACAGCTTGTTCAAATTCTTCACCGTTAACACCGAACTCTGGAGTTTTGGCGCTAACTTCATCCATTGCTTGGTCTCTGAGGTTGTCTGCATAATCTCTATCAACTAAATCCTTGACAGCATCATAGGATGCATCACCCCAGGCTTCCATTTTCTTTTCACTGAGCCAGTCGCTGTCTAAATATTCGCCTTCGATTTCTTCCATTAGTCTTTCAACTGCACGGCGACTATTGTGTTCACCATCGTAGAAAAATTCTCTAATGTCGCTGAAGTCGCTGATGCTTTCATCCTGGTCATAGTCCGGTTCGGAATCAAAATAATCATCGTCGTCCAAGCTACCAATGCCGGGAACAATCATTTCAAATTCCATACCAGCACGAGCATCAATGCCTGCTGCGAGCCTACGCAATATGTTAGGACTCATGTTAATTTCGTTAATTAATTGTTCTAGAATTTCAGTGTATTTCATTTTTTCTTTTTGTGCTTAAAGTGTTCGATACGACGCTCTTGCTTCTTGACCCATTCTTTACTGGGCTTGCCTTCGCCTTTGAAGTAGACTAAAGGTTTGCCTTCCTTCTTACTTACTATGGCCCAACGCTTGTGTATTTTACGTAGGTACTCTAATAATTGTTCTTCTTCTAGAGTTTCCTTAACGTTACCGCCAATCTTTGTTTGTTTATTACGCTCTAGCCATTTAATGTAAGATGCAACGCTGTTAAACTTTTTAGTGTCTACTGTATGGTCATCTTTATGCTTGTTATAAAAATCTCTTATTTGTGCAAGTTTGCTGGGATCTTTAGCTTCTTCATCACCTGCAAAGTAATCGCGCATTGTGGCTAGACTGGCTTCTGCTACTGCTGGCTGTTTCTGGCGCCATACATTAGAGTTCTTTAATCTACTAGTTGATCCCCATGTAATACTACGGCCGTTGAATACAAAAACCAACTTGTTTAATACTACAGCAGGACTATGAGGATCTGATCCGAACTCACCGGATACGTCACCTATCTTACGAGCGCCTTTAGATTCTAGGAACTTCCAAAACTTTTCAACTGCTTTGGCCTTGTGCCATTTAGGTTGATCTTCTGGCTTTAGATCGCGGTCAATAAAAATATATCCAGGATCTTTATATTTAGAACCATCGCCGCGAGTCCACATTCTCATACCTGGATTCTTGTAATCCATTGGGTAGTATGGGCTTCCACTCATCTGTGTGTTGAACTCACTGATCAATCCTCTAATAAAATCAATAGTAGGAGATTCGTTTATAGTGCCTTCAGTTTTCTTTGCCTTCTTAACTGGTAGGGGATATTTCTCACATGCTTCTTTTACAGTATCAAAGTAAGTCTTCCCTGCTACTTTTAACTTTGGATCAGTGCCACTTGCATGATAGAATGCAACTTTGTCACCTGCACGAGCTGCATCACGCAGAGCTGTTGCACTGCTGACACGCGGACTTGGTACGTGAACAATTTGTGCGAACTTATAGTAACCGTGTTTGCCTTCTACACCGTTGTATTGATTTAATAGCTTGCCGCTCCATGCCCAGTCTGTTTCGTCTGTAACGTAGGCAATAGTAGCATCTTCTTTGCCGCCTAAGTCTTTGTAAATCTTTGCAGCCAATGTAACTACACTTTGTTCTGCGGCAATGTGTCCTTGAATCGGAGGATAAATTGTTTCCATCCAGGCCGACTTTTGTTCAAATGTTAAAGGATCGTTGGGCCCAATTGTACTTGGGTTAGTGCCAATGTACCATTTAACGCCAGCATTTTGCACTGTTTTCCAAACGGCAATGTGTCCTTGGTGTGCAGGGTTGAAACGTCCAAATGCAAATGCTGCTGTAACTCCCGCTGCTTCGTTTAGTAATTGTCTTATTTTCATTGTGGTGTCCAACGCTTTCTGGGAACGAACTTAACATTGCCAAACTTCTTGCTGGCATCTGCGTAACGCACACGGCCTTCGCCATGTGTGTCCCAAATGTCTGCTTTAGGTCCGCTTTCAATTTGGTCAATGACATTGTCTTTTAATATTTGAATTGCTCTTACAATTTTAAATATTTCTTCCAATGCATTGTTGTTACTAGTATTTAACTGTTTTATTTTCTCTTGTTTTGGCGCAGAAACTTTTGTAGCTGCCCAAGAGAAGAAATGTTCGGCGCTTAGACTGTCTAACTGTTTAGCTTTTGCGCTTTGATTAACGTAAGTATAAATGATTTGTTTCAAGTCACCCAAGCCGGCTGTGCCCGCAAGGAACGTGTCTACTTGACGACTGTGTTGTTTGATGTGGCGTTCAACTTGGTCAATCATAGTAGTGTCTACCTTAACTGGTGCAACGTTATAGATAGGTCCAAGTACAATTAGCTTGGGGTTTGTGTTAAACTGGCTAAAGTCTTTAATAGGAATCTGCTCGCTGTCTGGCTGTCCGTGTGCTGTAAAGTAGGCATGACCAACAACCATAACTTCAGCCGCTGCAATACGCCGGCCTAATTCACTGTCAGCACGAACGTGATAACAAGTTTGGCTCTTGGGGTTAGGACAGAATGTGTACACGCCTTCTTTAAGTTCGGGCTTGTTAAGGAATAATGCATCAGCATACACATAGTAAGTGCTGTTGCCTTCTACTTGTTCAGGTGTTGCTGCTGCGAACAAGTCGGCTAAACTGGCAAATTTATTAGCAAATTCTTGACGACTTGCTTTTTCTTCTGGGGTTACTGCTTTGCCTGTTGCCATGATATAGTCAGCAACATCTTGTCCTGTTTTAGGCAAGTTACCTCTGCCCCACTGTGCATGTCCGTGTGGAGGAATGATTTGTCCATTTTCTCTGCCCCAGTAGATTTGAGGATTACCGTCCCATTTCATTCGAACACTACCGCTACCTTCTGCCGTGTTCATATCTTTTAAATGTTCAAGTGCTTCTATAGTACCCTTGCTGCCGTAGAAGAACACTAGGTCTTCTAAGTGATTAAATGCACGACCTAGCTTGGGATCTGCTGCTTCTTTAAGTTCTAGTAATCTCATGCCTGTCCTGTCCACACAGCATAGAGGCCGCCACTTGAATAATAGCCGCCATAAACTTGACTGAGTTTTGTATTCACATGTGCTTCTAGCTCTTGTTTGGTTGTATTTGGCTTGACATCAAAAGCAAAATAATGGTAGCCCGATCTTGTTTTACCAATGTATTGACCGCCCAATTGGCCCATGATAGTATCTATTCTTTGTTCCGCTTGTTTGTTTTGGCTAACTGCCCAACGCTTGTCACGAGCGCTACTTACATCAGAAGTGTCGCGGGTCTCTAGATCATAGTCATCTATTTTTAAATAACCCTTCATTTCAACGCCGGGGATTTGACTTAGGCTCAACCAGTTTCTACGACCACCGGGTGTTTGACTAGAGCCAGCAAGTAACGGACGCTTCATAATAGTCAACACAATACCATACAGTGCCTTGGCCAAGCCCATGCCGCGATAGTCTTCGTGAACTGTGATAGTGCCAACTTTTACAGCACCGGGCAGCGGGAAATAGTAGCTGGCATCTTCCACTGTGAGTTGACCTATCAATTTACCAGGCGATCTATCATATATTTTCTTGCGTTCTGCATCTCGCTGTTTAATACGCTCTATGCGTTGATTCCATTCTCGTCTAGTATAGTAGGAAGGGCGCTGGGTATCTAAAGGTGTGGGCTCAAATGGTTCTTTGTTGTCCTTATCCCATAGCTTGATAGTGAAATCACTGCCGCCGTCTTTGGTTATAGAATATAGCAAGCCGCTGCCACCGGGCAATGGCTGAACAGATTTTTCTCTGCCATAGCTATCTAAGTAGTCCTTGCCACCCTCGAAGCCGCTTTTACTCAAGCGTTCAATCTCGTCTAATTTAAATTCACTTATTTTCATAATTTGTTTAGTATATTACGGAACCATTCGTTAGTGCCAACTCGGCTTTCTTGTTTTACTTCTCGCCAGTTAGGATCAGCCTTGCCGCGAGCCAATAACTCTGCGGCCTGTTGCTGCGGTAATGCAGCTAGGATACTTTCCACGCTGCCCAATACATTTGCATCTGCGCGGCCAGTTAAAATGCCGGCAATCTTATCTAAATCGTCTGTGACAAATTCGCCCTTTTTGCCTTCGGGAGTTCTGCTGAATAGGCCCTGCCAAGCTGACCACATATAGCCTTTGTCCTTGGCTAGGAAGGCCATGAGTAATTGTTTGTTTACACCTTTGTAAGGACTGCCTTTTGGAATTTGATGTGTGTGAAATTTAGCAACTTGTTCTGCCTTGGCAGTTACCATGATATCAACTTGGTGATGTTCGCCGCCAACTGGAACGTTTACGTGAACGTTAATGCCAGTTTGTGCAGTTTCTAAACCTTTGGCTTTGATATAATCACTTAATGCCTTACGTGCTGTTTTAGCGTCTTTGGCATTAAAATAACTCATTACTGCGGCTTCGTCGGCCAATACATCCATGTCGCCGCTTTGTTTTCCTGGAGTGGGTGTTGCTGCACTACCCACTGGTATTACAGTGATGCCTGTGCCTGCTAGTGCATTATTAACTGTTTTTAATATAGCAGGAACATCTTTGTGATCAAATGGCGTAGCATTTGCAAAAACATTGCCGCCCTCTAATAAAATCATACAAACTCCAATATAGTTCTATTATTTATTAGAATTAAACCATTTAATAAATTCCTCTTGCCCTGCCTTTAAAGCTGATTCCCAGGTATTGCCAGCTTCACCGTCTGCATTATCGCTGATCCATTTCATGCTGGTCCATGGTATTTGATGCAAGTCGCAGACTTTGGCAATTGCCCAAAGCTCCATGTCAACAATATCGCAGTGATCCCGGGTCCAAGAATCTGGATTCGTAACAAAGTTATTGCCACTACCACAGCGAATGCCAGTATTTCCGCTTTGATAGTACAAGATATTTTCGCCTAGCATAAAACCACGTTCACGCAATGGCTCGCAATTAGCATCACGCTGACACACAGCGGCAACACTTAATAGTCCTTTGTGCGATTTTAATGAGCCTGCACTTCCATAATTAATAATTCTATCCGGGCTGTACTGCACAATGGCATCATATGTCATCATTGCAGCATTACTAAGGCCAACACCTGTGTAAACTACTGGGCAATCTACTAAACTGGCATCCAACTCTTCTGGTAGTGCTACTAAAATAACTGTTTTCATAAGTCAAAATAAAATGCTCACTTTGAGCAGTGTCTGGCGTAACACTGGTCCAGGCAGCAGCCGCCTGTTTGACGCCTGGAGCAACTAGTGCTCCTAACCGTTGACGACAACGGCCCTAAGGTGGGTTCTTACGTGCAAATATTTATTTGCGAACACCTGTAACCTGTAGCGTAACTCTTGGTGTGTGTCCTGCATTAGCTGTACTGTGCGGAACATTTAACCAATCGAATGTAACAACATCACCGGCACGCCATCCCGACCATGTGTAATTGCCAAAACTCCAGAAATGTCCTTGCTGCCAGTCAGTTAATTGAATGAAATAACGTTCAACTCTTGTAGGATCTTCAGGCATCCATTTTTCTAACTTGTCCATGTGCAGGTTCCAAACTTGCCCTGGCCACTGTACATGCAAGCGGGCCATGGTTTTATCTAAATCAAATGAGTCAGCTATACGCTGCAATTCAGGATTTAATTCATAATTTAAATTAGTAACAACATAGTCTTTGGGCATGCCAATACGTTCTAAGTCGTATTCTTCTTGATCATATTCCTCTGAACGTCTTTGCAAAGGATCATCGACTTTACCCCTTGTACGCCATGTTACTGGCTTGCTGGCATCTATCACACTCTGCAATTCATCGGCCCATGTATTAGCTATTTGTTTAACTAGTATAACCGTGTCCCATCGCGGATCCATAGTACTTGTATCAAAATGATACTTACTTCTTGCTCGTGTTATATCCCAATTTGATTTCATATTACCATCACCCTTACATCTGAAACAACATAGTTTTGTTCATATTCTTGCGGAGGCTGCTCTATATTCAGCGCCCTGGCTAATTCTTTATTTGTGGTAACAACTTTGCCATTGTATTTCCACCAAGAATCTAGTATTCCCTCGTTTTGTCTTTTAATAATCTTGGCCATTTCCGGCAAGTCTTTATAGTATGCAGCATAGCTAGGATATGTGATATTAAAATGTCCGCATTTTACCCACCAGCCAAGGCAAGCGTCATCGGGACGATGCACTAAAACAATGGGGCTCTCGGGAAAATTCTTTTTAAGCCATTCGATATTTTCTTTATAGCTGAATATATGACTTTTAATTATTCTAACACCGTTTGCATTTTTATCAAAGGGATAATTAAAACTTTCTTCAGCTTGTTGACGATTAATTACAGCCATGACTTCGGGCAAAGGACAAGCCATGCCAGGATCAAAATAAGCACCTAAGTGCATTAATTCCATCTTGCCACTCGCATCGTGATAATAAGTCCACTCGTCCCTATAATCGCTGCGGTCAATGCTAGGGCTGTAATAAATGTTTTTTACTACGCTGCTCCATTTACTGCCTGGGGCTCCGGCTACAAAAATGTATTTCATTTAGCTGTCCTTGCAATATCTTCTTTATAGTAAGCTTCTACTCCGAATACTTTACTCGACCATACAACTAGATCTTTAAGAGCTTTTTTAGTGGTTAATTGCTCTAGTTGTTTCATTGCCTTTTCTACATCTTTGCCCACGATCCATGGATACTTGCCTGCGTCTTTTTCAATTGCAGCTACAGATGCGGGATCATTTAACATATCCTGAAGTGCTCGACGTAATTTTTCTGTATTAGGATTGCCCTTGTTAACCCAAAGGCTCTTTTGTAGCACGTCTCGATATTGTTTAACTAACAAATAAGCGTCATACAAATCTCCTTGCGGTTCTACACCCCAACGTGCTTTATATACATCGCGGAAACTTCCTGCTTGTGGGTAATTCGGATCACTAATCACTCGACCTGTTTTTAAATCTAAAATGCCATGGCTGAACCAAAGTTGATTGTCCTTCATGGGCGTTAAGAATTTCTCATAGGCACTGGGAGTTTCTCGTTGTACATTTAATTCGCCTCGCATATATGCAAGTCTGCGTTCGTTGGCTTTAAAACCATTAACAAATTTAAATTTTTCTTTATAGCATTGTGCATAAGAATCCATGTTAGGCATTGGACCGCATATTAACATTGTAATTGCCATTGCGTCCGGATTATTACCAGAGCCCGCCGCAAATTTAGTTAGCTTATAGGGATCTTGATCTCGACGATGGCCCACTGCAATAGTCAAGTTCATAAGGCCAATGGGTTCCCAGTCGCTGTATCTATAATCAACTTTTTCTATTAGATAGCTTTCAGCATTACCGCCGTGTGCAACCATTATTGTTTTATTGTCAAAACGCAACTCTTTTTGGAATTTGTTTGCACCTGGAATATCCCGGGCTCCGGGAATGTGTTCTAAAACGATTTTCTCTCCTAGTTTCTTTTCTAGTTCTCGAGCAATAATGCTGCCCCATACACTGGTTCCTCCTCCCGGTTCTTGCGGAATAATGAACCTGTAATCTGCATGTGCAATACCTGCACATAGTAACATCGCTGTTAAAATTATTTTCTTAAACATAATTGATCCTTGTTTTGTTAAAAAATACACCGTAGATAATAGCAATCGTTGCCACTATTAAAATTGTTCCGCTTATTGGTCTTGTTAGAATGTCTGACCATTGGTATAAAGAGCTATACTGTAAGAATGTCGCTTCTAGCCTATCTGCTAGGACAAAGCCTATTATAACGCTTGCCCTGCTTAATTTCAAATATTTAAAAGCTAAACCCACTAGAGAACATATAAAGAACATTAGGTAGTCTTCTATGTAGCCGGTATATTGTACACAACTCCACAGCAAAAGAGCCATTACTGGCCAGAAATAATAATGAAAAGGAATATTCATTATTTTAATAGCATATCTAATAAAGACTAACGACAGGACGAAAGTGATTATTAATGCAAAGAAGTAGCTACCGCCCAGCATTTTAAAAAATGTCATGTCGTTTAACAGTTGGGGACTTCCTAGTTCTAATCCTACTAGTATAAACAAGCTCATTATAATGGCTTCAAATGGCGCTGCCGGTATACCGAATAGAACAGTGGGAATATATGCAGTGGCTTTTTGTGAATTATTTGCACCTTCTGCCCCAATGACACCTTTAATATTCCCTTTGCCAAAGGGTATTTTTTCATTTTTATTTACGGCTACAGTTTGTCCGTAAGCCATCCAGTCGGCAATATTACCCCCAATACCCGGCAATATCCCAACAACGGCACCAATGGCACCGCCTCTGAATCCATCCCATTTGTGCCGCCAGCTATCAACGATACCTTGTTTAATTTGACCGCCAATGGCTTTAGTGTCTAGTTTAACTGTTTCAACTTTGCTGCGATATGCTTCTAATAACTCAGGCACTGCTAAAAATCCTGCTAATATTGGAGCAAGTTGGATGCCTGATTTTAAATAGTCCCAGCCAAATGTAAACCTTGCTACATTAGTCTGCGGATCCATACCAATTAGCCCTGCAAAAATTCCCAGCACCAAAGCAATTATTCCGCGGAACCAATAATTGCTGTTAACAAAGCAAACACAACTAAATGCCAATATTAGAAATGCCAGCATTTCTGGAATTGCTAAATGCATAACAACACGAGCATAATAAGGTAAAAAGAAAAATACCAATCCGCCCCAAACCAATCCATTGAGTGTAGATGTAGTCACAGCCGCACTGAGTGCTCGAGCACCTTGTCCTTGCCTAGCCAAAGGGAATCCGTCGACCATGGTGGCTGCACTGCCCGCTGCACCTGGTATATTCATGACTACACTACTAAAGCTGTCGCCTATTGTACACGCTACAACAATTGCTGTTGTGAAAACTACTAAGCTATAGGGATCGGCCAAAAATAAATTTAAAAATCCGTATATTGCCACCAAGCCAGTGGCTGCGCCTGCTACTGGTATTATACCTATAACAAATCCATATACAGTGCCTAACAATAACCAAATTAAGTATTCCATATCAAGTTTCTAATTTCATCGGGTAACCATGGATTTAACATGCGTTCGGGATGCCAAACTACGGCAGCAATTTTACCATCTATCCATGCTTCACAATTGCCTTCTTTGTCCACGGCCAACACTGTGGCTTTACTATGTGGACGTTCTATGCAAAGTGAATGATAACTGTTTACAATATGTTCATCGCCAAAGTAAAATACACTATGAAAATTATCACGGTGATTAACTGTTTCTTTAATGACGCCACCTAATAAATCTGTTAATAAAAATGCGCCGTGACAAATGCCAATTATTGGTTTATTTCTTTTTAGCATTAATCCTGCTAATTTAATTTCTACATTTCTGCGAAGTAAACTGTCATCTCCGCCCGTAATAATAAATGCGTCGAGTGTTGCGGCTAATTGTTCAAAATCCTGATCTAATCTATTGGGCACATAAAAGAGCGTATGCTCTTTAAGATACGAGTACCACCCGTGTTCTAAAGAATCATACGCCCTACCTTTGTGATATAGGATTCGTTGACTGAGCCCTATATTCAATTTCACCAACCGTAAGCGTCTGCAACTAGTTGCTTGCCAGCTTCGGCGGCTGTTGTGTTCATGCAACTAATTTCATATAAGTCTTTACGCATACGAGCAACTAGGTCAGCTGCGTGAGCACGGTCAGCATCTGTCTTTAGTAATTGCTCTAACTTGCGAGCACCGATGTTAGCGTGGAAGCCTTCATCGCGAGCAATCTTAGCGTATGCACCACTGATGAATTCATCTTCAATGCACTCGCTCATTGTTGTCCATACAGCTTCTGCACGGCCTTCGGCAACTAATTGGTAGCAAGCTAAAGCGATAGCATCATTTTCGGCATTGTATTTTGCTAATAGTGCAGCACCTTTGGCTGTGTTAGCACGACGTTCGCTAGAGATAGCTGCTTCAACATCCACTGGGCTACCTTGGATGTGTTCAATAACTTCTTTAACTAGACGGAAGTGAACTGCTTCGTCTAGGGCTTGTTTTGTTAGTAGTTCTAATTCTACTGGATCAGCATCAGCTGGCATGTTAGCGATAGTTTGGCTGATTTCAACCATGTTCATACGCTCGTTAACCATACGGCCGATAAAGTGATCAACCAATTCTTGTTGGCTTGGCTTGCTGTCAAAATACTCTTTAACGTTGATTTGACTAGCCTGGAATAGAGGCTGGTTGTCGGCAACGATTTGAGCAACGAATTGTTTTGCTGTTTGCATTTTGTATATTCCTTTAAGGTTCTGGCTGATATATATAGTATATATCTTGCCCATCCGTAAATATTTAGCAAGAACCCCAAAAAATTACTATGAATACAAAAATTTTCGCACTTTTACAAAAAAATTTGCAGCTTGCCTTTAATTTACCCAAGTACGCAAAAATTTCTATCAACGAAGAAACAGTGGTACAAGACTTGCCCTGGACGCCTGCACGTTATCGCAAGTTCAAAGACGCTGTAGAAGCAGAACTAAGTTTGCCATGCGAGTACATTGGAACCTTAAAGGAAATAACTCAAGATTTAAGCGAGCGTTACATTAATCGTTTCTTTGGCGAGATATGGCGCCCACGTACAAACGATTATGATTATACAGGCTGGCAGCTAGCAGAGGAAATAAACAAATTAAATCCACGTAGCGTATTAGATGTGGGCTGTGGCTATCACCCTTTTAAAGGACGCATCAATAATATTGTAGGTATTGATCCTTACAATAATTGTGCTGACTATATGGTTGATATTTTAGACTATGTTGGTGAACACGACATTATTATTGCCCTGGGTTCGATTAACTTTAACAGTAAGGACGAAATTGAAGCTCGTTTTAGTAAGTGCGTTAGCATATTAGAAACAGGCGGCCGTTTTTATCTACGTGCTAATCCTGGCATACCACACAAAACAGGACCCTACGTAGATATATTTCCGTGGAGTTTTGAAGTAGTAAAAGAATTTGCAGACAAATACAATCTAAAATTGTTAGAGTTCAAAAAGGACGCTAACGATAGACTGTATTTTGTTTACGAAAAGCTGCCAAAGTAAATAGCAGCCAAGGCCAGGGCTATTAAGCAGGCCAAGCCGCCAAAGAAATACCACATTGCTGGGAAAAATAAAACCCAGGCAATGTGGTATATTTCAAACCACCAAGGCAAATCTCTATTATTCGCACCAGCTAGTTTTTGCTTCGCCATAATACTCACGAGCAAATCCGTTGGCAATTAACATGCTGCGTAGACTCTTGCCGTCTAGGATAACGTCGCCTAGCATACGGCCGCCATATTTGTCCCAGTCCATGATCATAACTTGAGCAACACGGCTTTCTGTGATTACCTTCTTAGTAAATGCTGTAGCAGCTTGGCCGCGAGCATCTTCGCTAGGACATTTAGCACGGAAACCCTTTTCAGGAGTGTCAACGCCAAACACACGAATACTCATCTTCTTTGGAAGCGGATCAGGTGTCCATGGTGTAGCAACTTCAACGGTGTCTCCGTCAACAACACGGTTAATTTTCCAGTCATAGACAACACCAGGTTTTTGTTTTGGTTGTGCCATGGCTAGTGCTGGCACTAAAAGTAGTAAAGTGAGTAGTTTTTTCATATTGTTATTTATTGCCAAGCAACCATTTTAAATCGTTCGTTGGGAATGCCAAAGTATTCGCATTTCCACTTACTCTGTGCAAAGAAATCTAAATGGTGCCAGGAGTCCTTGCGTTTGAGAATTCCTTGTGCAGCATCGTCCCAGTCTATGGCCAGCAGTCTGGGTTCCATGATCAGTCTAATAGTTTCTATTTCAGTATAGTCAAAACTATCCCATTCCCAGTGCAAGACTTCAAAGGCATTGCCTTTGCGGTCAACATAGTCCATGCTAAAATCTAATCCCCACTTGGGTCTTAGTGCTATGATTTTATTAAGTAAGGGCAAATCATATGCCCAAGCTCTTAATTGTGTAAGTGCTTGCCCAGCGTAACCTTTGCGCTCAAATAAGTTACTGTGATTTAACACTGCACCTTCTATCTTATAGTCCTGTGTAAACCAGTCTTCTTTAAGGCAGCGTATATGTTCTCTGTGCTTTTTGGGTTTTGAATAATTGCCATATGCAAAGTGTTGCTCTATAACAGTTAGGTCATAACCGTTTTGGTCAAATAGAGCAACGTCTTCTGCTGTGGGCAAATATACTAACTTAGCAACTGGCTGTGTCCAGTAAGGTTCGGGATTAAACTTATTGTCTGTTAATCTAATTACAGAGTCCATTCTTTCTTCAACCATTTCTTAACCATGTCAATGGATAAGTTTGTTTCTTTAGCAATTTCTTTTATAAGTAAACCTTGCTTTCGCAATTGATGCATTTTATTAAATTGCTCTAATGTGATAGCTCTACGTGTCATTGCACGTTTTTTGATTTGATCTTTACTCCAGTTGACCCATGGTTTCTGTTTTCCTTTATGTGCGTTTGATATTTTTTGTTTAGTTTCTTCGCTATGAAATTTGCCCTTCATTCTGTCATAATCTTTAGCTTTGCCTTTTAAAGCTATGCTTCTTTTTTGATTTGATTCATTAGACATTATTATTCCGTTATTTCCAGCACCGCCTTTAGTAGAATTATATCCGCAGTTATAAGAATCGAAAAATGCAATAAATTCGATTTCTTTTGATTTAGCTTCTGCTATAGTATCAACTTCGCATAATGTTTCTACAGTCCAACACTCTATTCCGTATTTTCTAATAGAATTGTAGAATTTTCTATTTTCTTTATTTTTTAATGCATCGGTTTTGTGTGTCTTCCATCTACTTTCAACAGTTTTTCCTGTCCATCCTATGTAAGATTTGTTAGTAATGGTATTTGTTATTTTGTATAAAAAAGCCATATTACCAAGCCCTGCACGACCAATAACGTGCTTTTGTTCTGGGTCCCGGATTGCTACAATTATGTCTTGCCCTAAAGCTCTTTCGTCGTTTAGGGTTAGACTTCTTAATAGACATATTCGGGTCGCCGAAGTTTACCTTTTTAACATTTCCTGTTTTAGGATCTTTAACATAAACGTGAAATTTTTTAGTTCCTCCTCTAACAGGTTTACCTAACTTGACTTCACGCCCTTGGTATTCTGCCTCGTTTAGTTCATCTTCCTTAACACATGAACCCTTCTCACCACGCTTTTTACCTGGAACCTTTTTATAGCCATCCCAGCACTTGTCATAGATTTTGCTGTTAGGATGTGCTTCCGCCACACCTTGCTTTGTGTGACTTAAAATGTTATTTTTAGGAACACGATATCTTGCCACAGTCTTTTCTGTATTTCTTGGATTTGGGTCAACTGACTTAACAATTAAGTGACCATCTTTCCAACCTTCTACAGTGCCTTCGATTTCAGGAAAGTGATTGCTATGATACCAAGTAATCTTATCACCGGGTTCGTAGCCTTCCGCCACACCTTCTCTAGTCTGCTTGGGACCTTGGCGTTCCTTCCACTTTTTATCAGTAGAACAATAATAACGGCCATAGCCTTCTGCTAAGATAGTAGCACCTTGCATGTTGTCAGTTTCAGCAATAATTTCGCCATCCCTAATAGCAGTGATTACAGCTTCGACAATTTCATCGCCTAGTTCTATTTCTAGGATATCGCCCACTACTGGATCTGCTTGTTCTACTTCATATAAACGCATAATAAAAAACCCCAACTAATTTTATATTTAGTCGGGGTTAGAGTTTAAAGAATGTTATAATTATTTTTTGCTTGTAGCTGCGTATGCTTTCATAACGCCTTCGCCAAACTTGACATAGTCAAATTTCATTGCGTTTTGAACTGCCTTAGTTGTTTCGCTAGCTAGTGTGGTTGCAGTGTCTAAGCCAACCTTTGCAGCCTTCTTTGTGTATTCGCTTTGTGCGTCAACGAAGCTGTTAAGTGCTTCTGCCACTGTTTCGTTTGTGACAAAAGTCTTAACGAATTGTTTCTTTGCGCCTTGGATAGCGTCGATAGTTTGATCTACTGTAAACATAGTTTTCTCCTTAATTAAGCAAGTTTACGACAACCTCTATTGAGCGTTGTATGTTTCTATTGTAACATTATTTATGTTGCGGTGCAACATTTTTCACCTACTAAATTAGTATTTGATCACTAATTTAACTGCGGTGCAAGTCAATCAAAATTTGCTTAACAACGTCGTTGGGCAAGGACTCTGTGGTCTTTTTAACCGTTCTGCAGACAAGGTTGAACCAAACCCTTGCATTGACTGCCGGATCTCTGTCAGTGTCATTGAACACCAAATCTTCTGTATCTTCGAAATCTTTAAACTTATCGTAGAAGTTTTGGTGCATTGTCATTTTTACACCGTCGCTGACTGGCACTTGATTGTTAGCTTTTAGTAGTGCTACGATAGCAGTAGCACGATCAATTAGGCAACCGTTCCAAGCAAACACATCTTCTGCAATGTGTGCAGGCCGGCCACTAAGCTGACTCAACAGCTTGGCTTTGCCAATTTCAATATCCGAGAGTTGATCCGTCAAATTCATAATTCATTGTGTTGTTTTCGATGATTTGAACAAATTCATCAGGATTCATAACATACCCATAGCCCACGTATTTGGCATAACGTGCAAGAAACGCCTTATCGTCGAAACGATTTAATTTTAACCGATAGTTCTTGGCATCCTCGACACCTGGACCATAGGCAGTTAAATCATCGTTAACTGCAACTTGGCAGCAGGTAAAATCAAAGTCCGCAAATACTGCATCTAAACTAGGATACCATTTACGCTTGATTAGCTGTACGTTGTGGTCACCTATACGATAAGTCATAGCGTTATCACTAGAGAACTTTTCATACATTTGATATCCAAACTGCGCGGATAGCCTATTGTAAACTTCCTCAAGTTGAAACTTATCTTTAAACCAAACGTCGATGTCGTTAAAGTTCTTTTCTCCTAGGACAATTTGTCTACCCATACCGCCTGCAATCCAAGGACCGTTGCGTTCAGTGCTTTGCAAGTAGATTTGCCCAACAATGTTTTGCAGTGTTGGTTCCAACTTAGGAGTGTTATCTTTTGGCTTGGCACTGAAAGCTTCAAATATTTCTATTAGATTCATTGATAAACTTTTCGTAGAAATAGAGTTTAATAAAGTATTGAAACTCTTTGGGACAATGTTCGGGGTCTGGCAACTTGTCCCCGAACATGTCTATCATTTCTTCAACTATGCGAGCTATTTGTTCTCGTGTCATGATTTTAACATCTCAGCCAACTTAAAGCTAGCAAGATTTTTACCTTTGCTTTCGCACATAATATCTGCCCACTCGTTGTGAGTAAGTGCCCACTCATTAACTGCCTTATTCCAATAGAAGTTGCTGTGTGCTCGCAACTTTTGTTTCTTGTGGCCAGACTCTAGGAGAGTTTTATATTCGGGGCGAGTATCTGCACAATGTCCAACAAGCTCATCTTCACGGCTAAGGCTATAATGGCAAGTAGGACGAACGCCACGCCAACTCTCAATGACACGCTGAACACGATCATCAGCGGGCTCAATGTACTCGCCTTCTCGAATCCAATGGTGGTGAATATCAAGTACGATAGGCACAAGATCGCTAATACTAAGACAATCATCCAAACCATAGCTTATTTCCTCATTCTCGATAGTAATGCAATTACGTGCTTCGGGACTCAAACGATTATATGCAGCCCTAATCCCTTCGGGCCCTCGTTTACCGCTAATGTGTACATTAATCTTAAAGTCCTGGAACGACTTTCCGTATCCCATCCAGCGAGCCATATCCGCATGATACTCAAACTCCTCTAGACTACGTTCGACAATATTGTCGTTAGCACTTGCAAGAACACAAAACTGACCAGGATGCATAGACAGCCTGACATTACGGTTACGAGCCAACTCGCCAACCACCATGAACTGTCGTTCGCAATAAGCCTTGACGTCAGGTTGAGCATAAAAATAACTCCAGCTAGGTTCAGTGTAAGCTGGCAGAATATCGCTACTAATCCGAACCATCCTAAGGTGCTCATCTTGTTCTCCTACTCGTTCTACAAGTTTACGGGTTGCTTCGATGTTTTGCTTTATCAAGTCCCACAGCTTTTCTTCTGCTGTGCTCTTGCTTTGGCGGTTAAGCCAGGAAATCGTAGTTGTGCCGGTGTTATACTTTTTACAGTCGTCCTTGGGCTTGATCCCGTCCACTTGATCGGGGCGGTCGATCCACTTGCAAGCAAAACCAATACGTTTAATAGTCAAAACCTAACTCCAATATTAATGACATATTAGAATTATACTACGTTTGCTATTAAGTGTCAATTACGACTTTTATAGAGTACCCAAAATCCGTTGCAGTATTCCAATTCAGAATCGTAGAGTTTCCAATTTAATTTGGATATCTTTGTCCCTGGATTTTCATAGGTAAAATCAATGTTAACCAATTTGTTTGCGGGAAGTTTATTTCGGAACTTGGCTTCCAAAACTGCGCTGACGGTGTGAGTATAACCCTCATGTAGGTTATCTCTGGTCATTATGTCATTGAGGATTTTTGGTAAACAACTAACGATTAGTCCACCTTGCACTACTAGATCTTCACTGTGTACAGGACCATCGTCTCCTGTTATACGTCCGAATTCTAGTACTTGTTCTGTGCTGAAACTAATCTGAGTTGTGAGACAATGCATAGATGTATGTATCTATGCATGTCACTTAATGGCAATAGTTAACTGTTCCATTACTGCACGGTTTAAGTATTGCTGTTCGCTAACTGTATCCATGCTGCTTTCACATTCGAAATCATCTACTGGGAAAATTTCTTCGAGGCCGTATAAGATATCATCGCCCTGATCACCAGTGATATCTTTGGCAAGTCGAACATCATAGCAGTGAGCGCCGTTGTCGTCTTCGTGGTATACCATAACAACATCGTCGCTGTCTGCTTCTACGTCTGCGTGATCATTTACTGCAAAGAGGTACTGACGTGCCTCATCGCTAGTAAGTTTTCGGGGCATGCATAGCCTAAAATAATGTTCGAACTCTTGTGTTTCCATACAATTAATTATTGTTTTTGTTCTAATTTCTCTTTAGTACGACCGTATGCAGCGATACCAAGAACGGCACCCATTGCAATGTGATACAAGCCTGCACCTTGCAACGTAATTGGGTTCCACTGGCTGCTAACTTGGCCACCTTGAATGGCTTGTAGCAAACTCCATAAGATTGGGAACACAACAAAGTCCATTGTACAGGTCATCATGTAAACCCAACCCATAACTGGACGCCATTTTTTGTTGATCCAGTCTGTGTTGTCGTTTGCGACTAAAACGTCTGCGCCTTGGGCAGCATTTGCACCTGCGGCATTTCTGTCAGGTTGTACCACAGCGCCTGCACCAGGACCAAAACTGCCTCCACTGTAACTACCGGCCGCTGGCATAGCGTTGTAATTAGTAGTCGGTGCTGCACCTGCTGTTCTGCTTTGTGCAATTGGTGGCAAATTACCTGGATCAACGAAATCGTCTTCATCTAACTTAGGCATAGTCTCTCCTTTATACGTATGTTAAAATAACTGTTAACTGCCCTGTTCCCAAGGTATTTACGTTAACTTTTGCAGCTACTTCTGTGTAGCCATCGGTTCTATAATCAGAATCAATTGTATACTGACCGACTTGGCTTAGTATTACATCTGCTGTTTCTGTTAATGAAATACCATCTTGAATAATTTCAATAGTAGTATCTTCTGGACAAGGCGCAGTTACCAGCACCTTAATATCTTTAATGTTTCTTCCGCTAGAAATGTTTCCTAGTGTATAAATTGTGTATCCTGTAGAGCTAATTGTACTTAGGTCAATGTCTGTGACAAGAGTTCTTGCATCTGTGCTACTGCTACGTTGGCTGCTGAATAGCTGCCACTCGCTACCTGTCCAAAGATAAATTGCCCACTCACCGTTACCTGCATCAATAACGTGTGTTTGGTCACCAACAAGCGGATGCAGTGCATCACGTGCCATAATGTTGGCAACGACTGTTGTAGCACTTGCACGTAGACCTTGTTCAATGTATAGGCCAAGAGCATAGCGTCCGTTCTGTCCACTGATAACACCTGCGTTACTTAGGAACTCACCTTGGAAATCTCTAATAGTCATTGGACCGCCGTCGGGTCTTGTTAATCTTAGAGCAAACGTTGTTGTGTTCTCCGCTGTATATTCAGGCAAGCTAGACAAACTGTTGGCACCGGCAAATGGATTTCCGTTCTGGTCATTGCTTACGTTGACAATGCTAATTTCGCCACCTGCGCTGTGACGTATCTTAATAGAACTGCCTTCCAGAACAGATGCTACAATGTCGGGTACCTTGGCTGCGTTAATGTCAGCAACCATGTCGTTTACATCTGCAACTGCGGGATCTCCGTATGCTGCACTACCGCTGGTAGTTGTTGTGAAGTTAACTGTAACTCCATTGATCTCTGCACTGAACGGAGTGTAACCTGCAACGATACCGTATGCGCTACCTTGGCCGAGAGGGTCACTAGCTGTTTCAGTAGCTGCACCGACTTTGCTAGCAACTAGCTTGTGAGTTGCTGTTTCAGCATTAATAATATCTACAACTTCTTCCAAGGTTACTATACCTGGAGTGCTTCCTGTCAATGTAAGAGCTACTTTGTTTATTTCAATAATGTCCCCTTCTGCGGCAACAGGGTCAATTCCAGTGCCCGTTGTTGTACACGGAATAGCATCAGATACTTTTAAGAATATAGGACGACGGCTCCAGTCGCTGGTAGTCAAATCTCCTGTGCCATCAATGCTCGGGTAAATGTAGTCACCAACGTTTCCTGGAAGTCCAGGAACAAAGTCAATAATACTGTTGGCCGGCTTTAGAATAAACTGATCTGGTCCTGGACCTGGTTCAACAACTGTACCAATAAACTTAGTAACGTTGTCTGCATTACTCAAAGCGAACTGGCCGTTTTCAATACAGATAGCATCGCCCTTTTGGAATCCATGATTTGGTTGTTCTAGCAAATAGTTTGTTAACGGATTCAAGTATTGGAAACGACTGATAACGTTGCTGAAAAAGTCTGCCGCAGCTTCACCCGGTAATGGGTCAAGCATTGGATAACCTAGTTCATTAATCTGGAAGAAGATAACTGGACCCGGTGTGCTGAACAAACCAAAACCGGTTGGATCTCGGAATGTATTGTAACGTAGTCTATCTTCAACAATGGCAGTTACTTCGTTATTTGTCTTAGACAGTATGCTCATTATCTGACATACTTTGCCGTCTTGAGCACCAGCAACAAAGTCACCCACCTCAATGTCTTGTGCATCAAATTTAAATGGTGTTCTTGTTAAATGGCTACCATGGTTTCTTTCATTAACAGTAAACGTGACTTCCCAACGATAATACTGTGGGTTAAAACCGCCTGACCAATAAGGGTCATCTGCGCCGTTGGCATATGGCCAAAGGTTAAGCGGTGTAAATGAATCTGCTGTTCCTGCAAGAACCTTCGCAGGTTTGTTTATTCCTGCGAAGTTCGTTTTCCATGCATTAATGCTCATCTAATATCCTTACTCAGAAGCTAACAAGAACTGTACCACGCAATGTGTTGTTTGGCCTACACCTGCGCTTGCGCCTGTTAACGCTTTTGTTAAACTGATTGTCATTGTGTTAGTAGATGGATCAAAAGAGCTGAATGCTGTTGGGCTTCCGCTGCTTCCACCGCCTGCTAATGTTCTGGTTGTGTAGTCACTACCGATACCACGAGTTACGTAAACGTTACTTGCACGTTGGTAACCGTAAACCTGTACGTTCAACGGAGCACATACGCTACCAGTGAATGTAAATGTAACTGTAGCTGTTGTACTTGTAGATGTTGCAATCACTGCACTGATGCCGCCATTTAGTACGCTGACGCTAGATAAGTTACCAGACGCATCGTATTCAACTTGAACTGCTGCACGGAAAATTCCCAATGATGTACCACCACCACCGCCACTGCTGATGGTTGTTGGTGCCCAAGAACTTCCGTTCCAAGCAAGTGCTTGGCCAGTAGTTGGTGTTGTGTCTGCAACGTCTGCTAGACCTGACAAGTTCTTTTGTCCGAATCTTGTGTCAAATCTTGTGTTTGTAAAGTATAAGTTTGCACTACCTTCAGTTACTTGGTCTGTATTAGCATTTAGAGTAAATGTACCAGTGCTGCTGTTGTATGTCAAACCTGCGCCAGCTGCCATAGCATTACGTGCCAAGGTATTGCTGAAATACTTGTTTGTAGAACCTTCTGTTAGGTTGTCTGTTGTCTTAGTCGACAATCTTTGATCCCAACGAGTAGTTGTGTAGTATAAGTTACTTGTACCTTCGCTTACATCGTCTGTGTTTAGAGTTACTGCACCAGTCTTGCTGTTAACGCTGGAAACTGCTCCAGAACCACCACTTACGCTGCTAGGTGTCCATGCACTACCTGTCCAAGTTAAAACTTGTCCGTTAGTTGGAGGTGTAGTAGCTGTATCAACGTCTGCTAGAGCGTTAATGCTTGCTGCTGCAATACGTGCGTCTGCGCGAGCATCTGCACGAGTATTAGTGAAGTATAAGTTGCTACCTTCGGTAATGTAACTTGTGTTTGCACGATACTTGATTGTACCAGTTGCGCTATCGTAGTCGATTAGACTGCTGATTGTGCTGTCACTGGCACTGCTTAGAGCTGCTCTTGCTCGAGCTTGTGTAAAGTACTGGTTAGTACCTTCACTGACGTCATTGGTTGTTACGCCACTCAGAGCAGTTGTAATGCTTACGTTGCCGCTACCGTCAAAACTTGTTAGACCAGTTACCTTACCAGTTAAGCTGATGTTTCTTGCTGTTGTAAGTCTATTTGCTTTGTTAGATAAGTCAACTTCAAAGTCATAGCCAACTTGTGTTGTGTTTGACAAGCCGTAGATTTGTACGCTACCGCTCTTACCATTGATTGTGTAGCTTGTACCTTGTGGACCTGTTGCACCAGTTTCACCCTTATCGCCCTTGTCACCTTTTGGACCAGTAGCACCTGTGCTACCCTGTGGACCAACAACGTAGCCTGCGTTAATTGTTGTACCGTCTGTTAGAGTTACTTGTAAGTAACCGGCTTCGTCTACAACAACGCCGCTGTTAGCAATGCTACGGCCAGCAGGGCCCTGTACGCCTTGTGGACCCATTGGACCGATTACACTACCTGCGTTTAATTGTGTGGCGTCGTCGAGAGTAATTTGTAAGTTGCCGTCACCGTCGACTACTGCTTGGAAAACACTGATACCGCGGTCACCTTTAAGACCTTGTGCGCCCGTTGCACCTGTATCACCCTTGTCACCTTTTGGACCAATTACGCTACCGGCGTTAATAGTAGTACCGTCTTGCTTTGTTAAAATTAAATTACCAGAACCGTTTACGGTTGCGCTGCTAACACCAGCAACACTACCAGCATCGACTACAGTGCTGTCTGTTAGAGTAACTAATAGTTTTCCTTGTAAGCTGACTGTTGCACTGGCAATGCTTGTACCTGCTGGGCCTGCTGGGCCTGTTGCACCAGTATCACCTTTTGCGCCACTGTTATTAACGGCGATCCAGTTTGTTCCATCCCAACCTAAGAGTTGACCTACTGTTTTTGTAGAAACATCGACATCAGTTAAATCGTCCAATGCTACTACGCTTGGAGGTAAAGAAGCTATGCTTGTAGCAACTTTTTGATCTACATAACCTTTTGTTGCAGCTTCTAACGTACTTGTTGGTGCACCGGCAAGTGTTAAAGTACCTGTCATTGTGCCACCAGTTAGACTTAACTTACCTGCAAGTCCAGTCGAAATAGTCGCTGCAAAATTAGGATCGTCATTAATTGCCGCAGCAATTTCATTTAATGTGTTTAGTAAATTAGGAGCACTGTCGATTAGATTTGAAACTTGACCCTGAACGTAGGATTGAGTGGCATAGTTATTTGTTGTTAAGTAATTTCCAACATCAGTTAAAGTGATACCACCACCTTCGCCGCCACCGCCAACTGCGCTGATGACTCCGTCTTCGTTGATTAGTATTGTTGTACCGTCAACTTTTACGCCGCCCAAGCTGTTAGTTGTAGCTGCTGGTAATACATAATCTGCTGGTGCAGTGATAGTTGCAACGCCGTCAACGATATCTATGCCAAAGCCAGTAAAGTCAAATGCTATTGCATTACCAATGTTAGTTCCAGCATTACTGATCCTAACGCTGTCTAACAAACCTGTAATAGTTCCTGTTGAACCATCTACGTTAATGCTAGGTCCAACAAAATTTATTGCTGCAACGCTACCGCGAGTTGCACCATTTTCTTTGATAATAATAGTTCCAGCACCACCGCCGCCTGCGCTGCCATCTGAAACAACATTAAAAGTTAGCTTACCAGTGACATCATCATAAACGCTGACTAGTTTAAGGTTTAAGTTGGCGCCGTTTGGATCAACTTCCACCATGTCTGCAACAATGTCTTGAACTACTTCGGGTGTTGCTCCAGCAGGTGCATTCACATAGGCACCTAGTTCTTCACTCCACACTAGACTTTCGCCTTCTTGCGGATTGTTAAGTTGTAGGGGTAGTTCGTTGCCCCCTAAGTTATTAATATAGATTGCCATGTGTTAAATGCTCAACATAACTTTAGTAATATCACCTACTGGTGATTGTGTATTCAAATAACTACGTTCTTTTCTAAATCTCAATAAAACGAAGTTACCTTGGAAAGAATATGCTTCTGTTCCTGTTTTTGGTGTTGTAAATTCTTGCCACGGATGACTAGCTGTTAACCATATCGGGAACCAATCAGCATTAGTTGGGTTCAGTTCAAGTGTTGCTTCTATTTGAATTCTTCCCAAGAAACCATTGAACTGTACTGCTAGCGTGTGATTGCCTTCACGATAGCCGTAATAACCATCGCCACGCACAGGATTGCTGAGTTGGTCTGGCTCGCCGTTGCCTACCATCATTGTAACGGTGCTTAAATTAGTTGCCATCTCTTAAAACCTCAACAACAACTGCGTCGCCTACTAACTCTTGGGCAACTTGTTCTAGTGCTTGCTGTACATCATGTCCTGCGATTCCTGCAACACCTGATTCGGAATCTTTGACAATTTTGCTGAATTTAATAACGATTACGTCCTCTACGATCTTAGCCATATTGCTTCTCCATTAGTAATATTTAGCCAAAATAAAAGGCGCAACCGAAATTGCGCCTTAATGTAGAGCGTTAATTTTACTAATTAATCGTACCAAATGTCGTCGCTGCGTAGCTTTGCGTTCCAAACTTCGACGCTGAAACCTAGTTCGCTGCTGAGCCAGTCGGTTAAGATTTGGTTAGTATCACCATCACCAGCTGTTTCGCCGTTAGCAAACGGGCATGTATTTGCTGTAGCTGCTACAGTATAACGACTGCCACTTACTTCGCCGATGTCGTACATGTCAACGCCTCTTGCTTGCAGTAAAAGAATTGATTTTGCAAAATCACTATTGGATGCTTCGTGACTTCCGGAACCGTCTTCCCAGTCTCCGCCGTCAGTTCTATTAATAACAAGATAAGTTAAACGTGGTGTACCTAAATTGCTAGTATGAGTTGCTTTTTGCCAGTTATCGCTCATAATATATCCTTTCAAAAACGATATACGTATTTAGTATTATTGTAAGTCTGAGATCAAAACTGCTTCTTCAATCTTTGAAATATTGTCGTTGTACTTCAGTTGGAACATCATAAGATCGTCTGCGTTTTTAAGGTAAACTGCCATGGTATACCCGGCAAATTTTGTTTTTCTGTCAGTGTAAAACAAATATTTTAAGCCAGAATTAACTTCCCAGTCTTCGCCCCTTTTGCCAAACGTATCCATGAATTCTTTTAAGTCTGCGTACCTGGCTTCTCTTGCCTTATAGTCGTGTTTGAGGTAAATCTTAAACTTGTAAAACTTTTCAAACAAAGAGGGTCTAACAACAACTTTACGGTGCTCGTCAATCAAGTTAGCATGGTTGTCGTTTAACGGGTATTCAAACTCAATAAGCCTAGCACTTGCTTTTTTAAGCAAGGCAGTGATGTCGTCCTCGTCATTGGTAAACACACTTACTCTAGTGGACTCTACACGAAGTCGGAAGTCATCGTTATGTAGCTCGCGTCTAATTAGACGTTGCAAATTTGTAACAAGTTCGCCGCGGTTAAGATACAGATTTGTCCTGTAACTCCAATAACTCATCTTATCTGAGTTTGGAGACTTGACGAGTTTTGTTTTATCAATCTCAAACACCAGCTTGTGCTTGTACTTTTTAAAGTACAGCTTGGCAATGTACTTTACTTTACATGTGCCAGGAACCTTAAATTTATCTAAGCTCATAATCTGTACCGTTATGGAACACAACCAACTCGCAATCTTTTAGATCTTCGAAGACAATCTTCTTACTCAGTGGTTTCTTAATTTTGTCTGCAATTAGACGTTTCATAGGACGGGCGCCCATCTTATCGTCAAAACCTTCATCTGCTAGCTTATTCAGTGCATCTGGTTCTACAGTAATATTGATGTTGCGTTCTTTGAGCAAATCATTCATTTCTTTGATGAATTTCATTGCAATTGGTTTAACTTGTTCTTTGGTCAAGCGGTTGAATTCAACGATTGCATCCAAACGGTTGCGGAATTCAGGAGTAAAATGGCGGTTAACTGCTTCTTTACTTGCGCTGCTGTTTGGACTGTTGTCAAAGCCAATACGACTACGTTCACCGTCGCGAGCACCCAAGTTGCTAGTTAGGATAAGAATAGCGTTTCGGCAGCTAACAGTTTTACCGTTAGAACCTGTAACCATACCATTGTCCATAATACCTAGCAGGATATTAAGAACATCAGGGTGAGCCTTTTCAACTTCGTCTAGCAACAGAATTGCACTAGGATGTTGCTCAAGGTCATTAATAAGTTTGCCAGCACCGGCGCCACCTTCTCCGTAGCCAACATAGCCCGGAGGAGCACCAATCAAGCTAGCAACCTTATGACTTTCCATGTACTCGCCCATGTCATAGCGTAACAGTTCCATGCCTAAACAATTTGCCAACTGTTGGGCAAGTTCTGTTTTACCAACACCAGTTGGTCCAACAAACAAATAGTTACCCATTGTTTTGTTCAGCTCTTTCAGACCAGCTTTGGCAATATACACAGCATCAAGAAGTTGATTTACAGCTTGATCCTGTCCGAACACACGCTTTTTAATAGTTTGTTCGTAGTCATAATTGACAACTTCTTGTTTAGTATTCAGCTGTTCAACAGGCACTTTGGCTTGTTTACTAATTTCAATCTTGACATCTTCCAATGTAAGGAATTTGTCGCGCTGGCTGACTTTGAGCAATGCCATTGCACTGTCTAAGATATCAATGGCCTTGTCGGGCAAGAACTTATCATGCATGTGTTTGACGCTCAAGTCAACAACTGCATCGATTGCTTCTGACTGCACTTCAATTTCGTGATACTTTTCGTATTCGGGCATGATAGCATGCAACATTGCCTTACAGGATTCTGCATCCATTTCTTTAACATCTAGCTTGCTGAAGCGACGAGCAAGAGCACGTTCTGGCTCAATTGTTTCGCGGTATTCTTCCCAAGTAGTGCTGCCAATGATTTGGATTCTGCCACGTGTAAGAGCAGGCTTGATCAAATTAGCCATATCAGTGTTGCTGGATCCTGCTGCGCCTGCACCCACAATAGTATGAATTTCGTCAATGAACAAAATTGCATTAGGGCGGTCTTCCAGGATTTCAAAAACTTGCTTGACACGCTCTTCAAAATCGCCGCGATACTTAGTACCCGCCATTAGCGAGCCCATGTCCAGACTATAGATAATTGATTCTTTTAGGGTAGGAGGAACATGTCCTTCGACAATTCGTCGTGCCAAGCCTTCTACAATATGTGTTTTACCAACGCCAGGATCGCCAACTAAAATAGCATTACGCTTTTTGCGACGAGCAAGAATTTGACTCAGTGTACCGACTTCTTCGTTACGTCCAATTAGTGGGTCGATTTTTTCTTGTTTTGCTTCTTCGTTTAAGTTGATGCAATATTCGTCTAGAAGTTTGTCTGATTGTCTAGCTGTCTTGTTTGCAGGCTTGTTATTTTTAGCAATAGTATCCAGGAACGTTTCCTTAGTAACACCATGCAAAGCTAGGTAATAACAGGCATGGCTGTTCTTTTCGCTAAGAATGCTCAGTAACATATCTTGCGGTGCAATGCCAGCGCGGCCATTGAATAATGCCTGTGTAAACGCACGATTAAATGCACGTTCAAGGCTTTGTGTTTTTCGTGGTTTAGTTAAACCAGAAACAACAAGGTAATCTTGTCCGTTGAGGAAAACCAAAATATCTTCAAGAATGGACTGTGTGTTAACGCCCATTGTTAGGAAATAATCTTGTATTTCTTTGTTTTCTAACAGAACCAAAGTAAGATGTTCAAGGGTCACATATTCGTGTTCCTTATGAAGTGCGAAACGAAATGCTTTTTCCAAAATTTCGTTAATTGCGCTGTTATCTTCCATTGCCATGTGATTTATTTCCTTTTCAAAAACATGTTTTATGTTGCTATAATACAATAAACAACTGGCTTTGTCAATTACAAACCTAACCAGTTTTTCGGTGGCACCAATTTAATTGGTTCCTTTTTGCATTTGTCAATTTGGCTAGACAGTAATGCCTTTGAATTAGTGTCGCTGTTTTTCATGCCTTCTGCAATAACCAAAAGGCAAGCGGCCTCGGCTGCATTTTGACTTGCAGCCAATTTACTTGTTTGATCTAGGTATTGGAGATAGTTCGCATCAGCTGTTGCACAGCCTGTTAATATTACCAAGCTGGCTAGTGATATGATTTTCATTTTACTCGTTCGTAAATTTCTCGTTGCTTTTTGTACCATTCATTCCATCCGTCGTTTTTCAGGCTGCATTGATGATACATTGTATAATTTTCTGCAACGGTACGCAACAGGTCTGTGATAGCAACTTTGTCGCCTTCGATCTTTTTCAGATCCGGACAAGGTTCGGTGAGCCCTTTTGCGGGCTCCGGAAATTTTGGTTTAACTGGCAAGTATGATGTACAGCCTGCCACTGCAAGAGTTGCAATTAAAACGGCTAATTTCATTTTGCTTCTCCCTTTGTAGGCTTGTCTGCTGCCTTGTTATGAATGTCAATGAACTCTTTAGGAACAGGACAATTTTCCACGTACTTGATAACTTCTTCTACGCGAACACGTTCTGGCCCTTGGACTTCTTTGAGAATTTCTTTTGTGCGCCACTTGTCAATATACTTAACAATGGCTTGGCCTTTTTGTTCTGTTAGCGTCTTTTTGTCTTCCAAAACTTGGCTCAATTTTTGATTAGCTGCTTCGCCTTCTGCTTCGGCTTCTCTAACTTGTCTTTGCAGTTCTTCTACCTTAGCTTGCCATTTAGCTTCATTAGCGATTACGCCGTAGAAATAAACACCAATTACAGTAGCAACTACACCGCCTACACGCAAGGGTAGTTTGTACTGGCTAACGAAAGGAATCTTACCTAATAGGTATGAAGCAACAATTGCTAACACACCCGACCATAATACCAATGTCCAAAACCAATTTGGTATCAAGTCTATCATCCATATTAATTGACTCATGATTTGTACCTAAAAGTAATACGGCCTTTCGTTAGGTCATATGTACTCATTTCGACTTCTACTAAGTCGTGCTTTAATATGTTTATATTGTGTTTTCTGATTTTGCCGGAGATAGTTGCTAGGATGATTTTCTTAACTTCTTCCAACTCTACTTTAAATGTGGCGTTTGGCAAGCACTCAACTACACGCCCTTTTAACTTTAAGAGATCGTCTTTGCTCATTAATAATTCATTAAAAATTTTAGTCTGGACTTGATTGATTCTTCCAAACTTTCTTGCGCCGGTTCTTGTTCGGGCTCTTGTTCCTGTTCCACTGGCTTGGGATGACGCTGCTCGTATAATGCAGGATCGGTAATAACATATTGGTTAAACGCTTCTGCATCAAATGGAACATAGTCTGACATTCCCATGGATTTGAATTTCCATTCTGTAATGCCACTCAATCGGTTGCTGTCCTTTAAAATGCCTTCGATTGTTTCCAAGGCTTTTGGAGAACGCTCTAATTCCACATAAACAAGGTAGCGTCCCTTACTATCTGTTGCGGGACTAACTTCAACGTCTGCATAATCGTAGACACCGTTCTCGATAAAACGTGCCAAGTCGTGTGCAGGAGTTCTGTCATTGACAGGAATACTTAACACCATGAAGTCTTTGTCTTCGCCTAGCTTGGTTTTGTGCATATCAATTAAGATATTATCATCAACAAGCCACTTAAGATCGTTTTCGCTTAGGTGTTCATTGAGCTGGTTGTTGCTGTTGTTCTGTTTCATCTGCTGCATTACCTTTAGCGGCTTCATCGCTATTTAAATTCTCGTCATAAGCATCTGTTACTGCATCCATGTCAATGCTAGTGTCGCCTGCTTGTACTTTATCTGTTTGAATTTCGTCAACAAAGTGACGCGGCATAGTTACTTTAACTACCCAAACTGGACTTTCGATAACCTTTGCTTCTAGCTTACCGGTTTCTTCGTTTCTTTCTAATGTATCTGCACCTTCGACTTTAGCAACATGCTTTAGGGTATCTTGTCCCATCCATACTTTACAACCGTGATCAATTAAGCGCATAGCGCCATCGGGATCAGGCATTAATTTGTAAGGATACATTAGAGTAACGGTAATCCAGTAGCGGTCGATTTTTGGACCTTCTACGATTTCGCCCTTTAACCAATTCTTGTAAACATAGATATCAAGCTCGTCGAAAACTCTTTCGAATTCAACAAGAATATCCAGAACGTTTTCGCTGCCATAAACGTCATCAAGCGTAGTATAAATTAAATCGACATCAATCATAAAGTTATTTATTCATATTTAATTAGAATTAATGCCGCCTCTTACGGGGCTAGTAAAAGGAGTTTTAAGGAACCTGTTGTTGCCGCCTTGTAAACTGCGCTGATTTGTATAGCTTTCTGCGCCTGTAACCTGTATTACATTTTTGAGAGAATTATCAATAACAAATTGTTTAGCTTCTGCAGGAGTCATTTTTGGCCTAGCTTGCAGCACACAGGCCAACATACCTGTTACTTGCGGGCATGCCATACTAGTGCCACTGAGTTTGTTTAGGTGATATCCTGCTTTTCTTGGATCAGCGACGGCGTTAGTTATATATGGTTTATTGGCATAAGCTGCCATAATGGCTACACCCGGTGCATATATGTCAACTCGAGGACCGCATTCACTGAATACTGCTTTTTGTTCCAAGGTAGTACTATCGATAGCTCCTACATTTATCATACTCGCAGCGCATGTTGGACTACTGCCCCTGTGATAATAAATGTCTTCGGTGTAAAAATTACCGTAATTGTATCTATAATAGTTGTTGTAATCAACGCCACCTGGAACATCGATCTTGTGATAATAGTTTCCGGCGGCACCCACCATAATTACTCCAGAAGCAGAGGCATTGTCAGCACTAACATTCAAATAATTTAATACATAAGGGTGTGTGGCGTTTACTTGACCATATGCTGTATTTCTTGTAGTTGTACTATATTGTGTGCCGCGCCACACTGTGTATTGCATAAAATTGTAGCTGGATCTGTAGCCCCAACTATTTGTACAAATTGTAGGACGAGTGTTACCCTGGCTGATTTTTCTTAAGTGGAATGCCTTTGCCAAGTCAAATGCTAAATCCGAACTTATTGCACCCAGGTATTGTCCTGTTATAGTATCAAACCCGTCAAATATTCTAATGCTATATATTGCTGCACCTGGTGCCCAGCCGCATGTGTTACCCGCAGCAATACTGGCACAGTTACTGCCGTGACCGTCGCTGTCTCCTAAATAACCACCGATGCTAGCACCAGTAGGAACACCTGGAACTCCTAAACTGTACCAATCAAAGTCAACTACTCTGCTGCCGCCTGTGCCATCTGCGTTAACTGCAAATTCGGGGTGGCCTGCCATAACACCAGAATCCACTACAATAATATCAACGCCAGAACCGTCTAGATTGTAATTGTAGTTGCCAGTAACAGTAAAGGTATTAGCAAAGGGATTAGAAGTATTAGTTGATCTTAATAACCCCCAATTTTTCATAGTGTTATCTATGGTGTTGGTCTTGTCAAATTTATGTGTTCTTACTCCTAAAAAACCTTTTTCTACGTCCTCCTGCAAGTCAGCTTGTAATTCTACACTGGCAAAACGCGGATCTTTCATTAGCTCTGCTGCTTCGGCATCTGTTAGGCTAAAATGAGCTACAAAGTCATTAAAAGGTCTTTCATTTATTACTTCTACTGGACGTTGTGGGATGAAGTTGTCCCCCAAGCCGCCTTGTGTAAAAAGATCCCAAACTTCATCCCACACAGCAGGATCATTTACTGTAATAATATATTCTTTTTGTTCCATTAAAATGATCCCCCGTCTACTGGAATGTCACTTAATTTTACTCCATTAAATGTAATGTCTCCGGCCGCAGTAAAATTTAAATCATTTCCGCTATTAATTGCTACAGGACCTGTCCCACTGAATTCTATACTTTTTGTCTTGACAGTGTTAAACTCAACGTCATCTGTAGTGTTAAGGCTTTGGTCATATGCTTCGTATCCGGCGATAGCATTAGCGACTGCAACGTCTACATAACCTTTTGTGGCAGCATGTAATGTAGCTGTTGGAGCATTTGCAAGAGTTAAGTTACCGGTCAACGTGCCACCACTTAGCGACAATTTGCCGTTTAATGAATTTATAACAGTAGAGGCAAAGTTTGCATCATCGCCAAGAGCGGCAGCTAGCTCATTTAATGTGTCTAGCGTGCCCGGTGCGTTGTCTATCAAACTGTTAATAGCACTATCTACGTAGGCTTCGGTTGCATATCCGGCAGGATCAAACGAAATTACACCCGTGTTGGTATCGTAGACAATTTCACCTGATCCACTTATGTAGGATCTAACTTCACTAATCTCTGGTGCTGGTCCAACTGGCCCGCGAGCGCCTGCTGGACCTGTATCTCCCCTAGGGCCTCTATCACCTTGTGGGCCTCTATCACCCTTGTCTCCCTTGGGACCTTTGAGATACGCAAAATTTTTGTACTGAACTATAGCCATGGAAATTTCCTATTTTATATATTTACCAAAAAATAGACTATAAGTTACAGGAATTATAATGTCAGGTTAAATACAGTTGTGGACAGCAAGACCAAGAGTCAGACTAAACAATCCATTAATGGAGGAATTAGAATGACAAAACGCAAACAACGTGTTCAGCCACAAGAACACGCCGCAGTTCTGCACATTGAAAAATATCGTAAAGAACGCCAAAAGCAAGTAGAAATCCTGCCAAAGAACATGCGTCAGGAAGATTATCTTGCTCTGTTAGAAGATCCAAGAAAAAGCATTGTTTTTGCCATCGGGCCAGCAGGTACCGGCAAGACTCTTTTAGCTTGTCTTTTAGCAGTACGTGAGTTGAAGGCGGGCAGAATTGAAAAAATTGTAATCACAAGACCAGCAGTTAGTGTTGACGAGCAACATGGCTTTCTGCCTGGCACATTAATAGATAAGATGGCACCATGGACACGCCCGATCTTTGATGTTTTCGAACAATATTGGAGTCCCAAGTATATCGAAAACATGATCGAGGAAAATGTCATTGAAGTGGCACCTTTGGCCTACATGAGGGGAAGAACATTTGAGAACGCAATAATTTTAGCCGACGAAATGCAAAATGCTACCCCAAGTCAAATGAAAATGCTTTTGACTCGAATAGGTAACAATAGCAGAATTTTCTGTACAGGTGACTTAGCTCAGCACGATAGAGGCTACGAAGCTAACGGCCTAAAAGACTTTGTTACTAAATTATCCACTACATCTAGTAAGATGATCGGGGTAGTAGAATTTGAGCAGAGAGACGTAGAACGCCACCCTGCTGTAGCTGAGGTACTTAAAATATACGGTGAATAACCAAACTGTCGGGCTCTGGTCTTGCTTCCGCAGTTAAATTATACCTCGACGCAGACGGTCAAGTTTGACAATCGTCGCACTAAGGTTGATCTCTGGGTCAGCACACAAGCTGTGGTTGACCATACCTTCTTTGATGATAACAATTGCTGCATCTTGCGTATCTTCATCATCGCCCCAAAACTCTAGATTACGATACAAGAAGCGATAGACTTCTTCATATTCCTCCAGCGTAATCTTTTTGCAAATGTGTTCTCTTGCTTGACGTACTTTGCCGTTTTGGAACATAGCAATAGCTTCTAACTTCCACTCGCTGGTATCTGTGCTTTGGCCAGCTTGTGGGAGAACTAATGTGCCGCTAGAACTGTATTGCTGTGCTGTGTTGATAGCTTTACGCAAATCGGGATATGTTGCTTTAACAAAACTTTGTAGTGTATCAACATCAAACTCGCAGCCTTCGTCTGCAAGAATCTGTCCCAGGCGAACTGTAAAGTCAGTTTCATCTAAGTGATGGAAACTAAAACCCTGACAACGACTATGCAGTGCAGGCATAATCTTATGAGGCATGTTACAAGTTAGAATGAAACGTGCGACGTTTGCATACTGTTCCAACATGCCACGCAATACACCTTGTGCGTTGGGGCTCAGGTAATCAGCCTCGTCAAGGATAATAACACGGAAGTCGCCAAACGCCATGCTGCGACAAAAGTTGCTGACTTTATCACGCAGGTTATCAACGCCAGTTTCGTGGCTAGCGTTAATGAACATGATGTCTGCTTTTTGTACTTCTAGCTCATTGCAAAGCATGCGGGCCAGTGTAGTTTTACCGGTGCCCGGAGGTCCGCTGAGTAGTAAATGTGGGATGTTTTTGTTTTTGATCCAACCCTCAACCATTTGCTTTTGTGCGGGTTCAATCCAAACATAGTCTTTCATCTCTGCCGGTCTATAGCGTTCTACCCAAAGATAATTCGAATTCGCTGTCATATTTTATTTTCCTGTGATTTAATACTAAAACAACATTATAATTGTTGTTTACGCCTGCTGTCAACTTTGCTTTGTTCTTTTCTTCAAGAGAAGTGTCTTTGCCATTTTTATTCCATGTCCAGGACGATTTGATTTCATATATTGTGTTTCCTATTAAAAAATCACTTATGTAAAGTCTACTAACATTGTCGGTTGGATCAGTATAATATATGCTAGGACCTCTTGATATATTTTCCATCAGCCATTCTAAGCCGTGTTCGAGCTCAAGCTCTTCGAGAAATTCGTATTCGTAAGTACCTTGATAGACTAGCTCGGTAGTTTTATATTTCAGCATCGGGCATTCTAAATTATTTTGCCAAGGACTTGTTTGCCAATGCTGCTGCATCGTTTTTGCTAGTTTTTCGTAATGACCATTTGCTTTACGAGTAGCGACGCCTTTGATTTGGGACGATTTAGTTATTCCTAATTTAGTCCTGGTTTCTAACGACTTTGCAGAGTATGTTGCATGATCAACTTCTTCTGAAAATTTTCTTCTCTTTTCCGGGCAAGAATTATAATGCTCCGAACAACATTTTTTGCCTCCGGAAAATTGATACCTTGCAACTTGGCCGCAGCCATAGTCACAAAGTTCAGTTGTAATGATTTGGGTTGATTTAGGTGTACTCTTTTTTCGCATATTTGTATTTATGCGTAGAGACTAATTTCAACCCACAAATGAGGATTTAGCGAGCGCCAAAGTCTTCCGGACGTGGACCGTCACTGCTAAAACCAGATAGAGTTCCAAGTAAGGTATCGCTTGGTAGCTCGTCTGTTACCAACATGATGCCGTTTGGATCTAGTTTTACAAATTCAAATTCTTTGCCATCGTCATCCTTGATTCGGATACGCATGGTCCAGCGCCCGTGTTCGCAAAGCGCCCATTGTCCTGGCTTTACGTCAGTGACATCGTCGGCCACTTTCCAAATCTGTGCCCAGCGTGGGCGAATGCCTTCATCTTTACCATTGTCGTCACGTAGGACGATACCGCCTGCGGTTACACGTTCTCCAAGTTGGAGCACTGCAAAAATATTTCCCGGTAGTGGTCTGATATTCAATTATAATTCTCCTGTAGTGGTTGCTCTGCTATCTAAGTCTACTTTTTCAATAATCTCTACGCTGCCGTCAGCGTAGGTTACTTCCCATCGTTTTAGTCCATCGATGCCAACGATTTCTTTTCTGCTTACTTCTTGATCGAGTGGATTTAATTTAACTTTTCCAGTCTCGGGCTTGATGTTTGCGTTATGCACTTTGCCAGCAATTTCTTGTTTGGTTGCAATAATTGTGCCACCGGGACCCAGCAAGTCGCCTCTGGCATTTCTTCCACTGTTACCCACTGCGATTTTTTCGCCTTGATTGGCAGCAAAAGCCTGCATGTTAAATTCTCTGCCACGTGCAGTTTTGTGTTTGCTCATTTTAAAAATTCCTTGATATCTAAATTAAATTTATAGCTGTCTATTCTATGAATACCAATCAGATATAACACGTAACTTGCTATACTACTTCCCCTGCCTACACCATAGATAACATTGTTTGAACGCAATATTGTAACAAAGTAAATTAGAAAACGCAACAAGTCTACAAGGTGTCTTTGTTCAAACTCTGCGAGTTCTAAGTCAACTCTTGCCCATTGTGCAGCGGACAGATCAGGGTGCTTGTTTTTAATGAAGTCTTGTACATCGAGCACTTTGTACTCGTCGGGCATGTTCCATGTGATATCCGAATTAGCATCTGCCAATTTAAACGGAGATGCTAATCCGTAGTTTTTACACTCTTGCTCGAATCTATCGTATGTTGTTCTATTGCTAGGTAAAATTTTTACCTGGCGATTAGCCAGCATCAATTCGATGATATCATCTTCTTCAATAAACATTTGGCCTTTTTCGTTAATCATTAACCAATACTCAAAAAGTTCCCGAAGTCTGTTTTGCCGTTTGACTGTTCGTTTTGCTGCATGACTCTCAACTCCTGTTGTTGGAATTTGCATTCTTGCAACATAAACTCAAACTGACTAATAATCATCGGGTTAGCGCCTGCACGAATTGCAGTGTTCATCTTTTTGATTAATGCACGTTCATGTTCTAAAAGTTCGTTAAACTTTTGTTCTATACTTGCTGCTGGTTTACTTGACATCGAAATTCACACTTTCTCCGCAACCGCAACTATGTGCAACATGCGGATTTACAAGCGACAATCTATTGTTAAAACCAAGTTTTTCTATAACTACTTCGCTGTCAATTACATAAGGTAAGACCTTATTGCTAATGACAACAGAATATTTGTCATCTAAAGCAATAACATGGTCGCCTGTGTTACTAGGAGCAAGATTCCAGGTATACTTGTAACCTGTACATCCTTGCTGCTCTAGTCCCAACTCAACAGCAGGCATACCAGAACGTTCTAGCATCCCGATAATGTGATTCTTAGCTTGTTCTGATATTTTCAGTATTGTCATACTTTTGCTAAAACTTTTACTAAGTCCGCTTTTGGTGCGCGAGCTTTAACTTCAAGACCGTGCTTTGTTGCTAGGTCTAGCAATTCTGCCTTGGTCATTTTATTCAAGTCGGCTTTTTTGTACTTGGCCTTAACTGTAACAGGAGCAACTTCTTCTACAGGTGCTTCTGCTTGTTCAACCACAGGCTGAACTTCAGGCTCGACAACTTCTGCAACTGGTGCAGGTGTTTCAACTTTGTAAGGAGCAACCGGCTCTGCAGGCTTCTCGTTCTTACCAAGGATCCAGTCTAGAATTTTCTTGATCATAATCAAACATTCCCATTTCTAATCTAGCCTCTTCGGAAACTCTCGCCGGAGTCCAAGGAGGATCAAATACTATATCTACTGATACAGTTCTCGTAGTATTTAACTCTTCCAGAGCTTTTTCTACTTGCCATTGCACCTCCTGAGGTATTTCCTCGGCGCTTGGGCAAAAAGCACTGGTCAGCGTCATTACTATTTTAACATCTGTGTCTGTCACTGTCAAATCGTATATCAAACCTAAGTCGTAGATGTTCACGGGTATTTCAGGATCGTATACCTGTTTGATGTTATCTATAATTTTCGATTTGATTTCTTCAATCATAGCTTTTTGATTCTTTCAATTAAATTGGAGATACCATTTTGTCTTCCCATACTTAGCAAAGGTGCTAATCCTATTTCAGACAAGCTATTTAATGAAAATTGTTCTTGTTCTTCTTTAGTAGCTTGATTGAACCAATCGCAGATCATCCCTGCAAAGCCGCTGACAATAAAACTGTCCGCTTCGCAAAGAAATTTTCCGTCAATTTTTGCCACCCATAATGGACTGGTGCAACCTCGAATCAAGTATTCGTCAGTTTTGTATGCGTCCGGTAAGCCACGGCCGCCACCAGCGTATTCGATAATCCACTCATACTTGTCCATTGGACTTTCTAATTCCAATAAGTCTCTAAATATGCTTTGAAAGTCTGCCATGTATTTGTCCTAATGCATCAAATGCTTGTTCTATTTCTCTATGTTTGGTGTATGCAGCCCAACTTATTCTTATTAATCCGCTAGTACCCAATTTAGACAATAAAGGTTCTGCACACAATTTTCCAGTTCGAACCATTACCTTATTGGCATCCAACATGTATCCATAGTCTTCTGTTGCGCCTGTTGTAGCACTCATACTTATAAGACTAGATTGAGTTTCAGATACAGGTTTAAACATACCTTGCGGTATTTGTGCATTGACGAATTTTGCTAAACCTATGTCGTGTTCTTCTATGTCTTGTCTATGTTCAATTAACCATTCAATTAGTCTAGGTAAGGCGCAGATTGCACTTAAATTTTGTGTACCACTTTCAAATCGACCAGCGTTTGTTTGCCAGATTGCCGTTTTTAGTGTAACACCAATTATGCTGCCGCCGCCGGGGCGAGTGGGTTCTTCGTTGGTCCATTTATCTCCGATTACCAAACAACCTAATCCCATGGGACCATAGACTTTGTGCCAACTCCAAGCAACAAAATCAAAACAGGATAAGTCCCCGTTTCTTTTTGAAACATACTGGCTTGCATCTACCAAAGTAGTCAATGCAAATTTATCTGCAATCCTTTTAATTTCTGCCAAGTTGGCAACTCTGCCAATTACGTTGCTTATTGCACTAAAGGCAAACACTTTGGGACCTGTGTCTTTTTCTAGTTCTTTTTCAAAGCTGATTAAATCTAAGTCGCCGTTCTCGTCTATATTAACAATCTTAATATTAAAGAAGCTGTTATTAGTGGCTAGTTGCAAGAATGGCAAATACAAGCTGTGGTGAAAGTCGATACCGATGTAAATTGTCGCGCGGCTAAAACGATTTTCAATCATATTGACTGCATCGTTTAGTGCTTGAGATGAGCCGCTGGTAAAAATAATTCTTTTGTTAGGATTGTCTATGCCAAGCCATTTGCCAATCAGCTCTTTTGCTTGATTGTATTTTTCATCTACCCATGTGCCTAGACGATGTCCACTGCGATGTGCATTGGAACGACGATGGATTTCAAAATTTTGCTGGTCTTCAATAACAGTGTATAGCGCCTGGCTGGTAGCTGCACTGTCTAAATAGACATAGTCATTGCGTTCAATGAACGGAAAGTACGTTGATAGGTCCTGCATCTTCTAATAAACTTTGCTTGATTAATTCTTTGTAGTTGCCAATGCCTTTGGATGCCAAATAATACAAGTCTTCTTGTTTTAATGTTCCCAAAGCATTGCCATGTGTTGCAACAATGTTGCTGTTTCTGATAAACATTTCTGGCCGCGCCTTAATCTTGCTCTTGTCAAAGGGCCAGCTTCTAATTTGTATATCAGTGTCAACGCCCGAAACGTATTTGCCAACATCAAGGGTGCAAACACAGTCAACAGAACTTGTACCTTCTGCATAGATATAAATCTTTACCTTAAATTTAGCATTTGCTTCTGGCTTAAGGTTAATCCTTGCAGTGCAGTTTCCTTCTGTTTGTATAAACACAAACTCCAGGTCTCTAGTCGGAACGACAGTTAAATCGAGAGATTCTGCGTCGAGGTAAATTTTACGCATTGCTTATATCCAGTTGATTATCTTTGTATATATTTTGCAGTGCTTGGTCATGTGTAACCAACATAACACATCCGCCAGCAGCACAAGTTTCGTCTATTAGCTCAACAATTTTCTGTCTGCTACTTTGTTCCAATCCGCTGTCTGGTTCATCTAATAGAAGTAGTTTGGTTTTCTTTTTAAACAGTTGAGCTTGTACTAATTCATTTTTCTTACGTTCCCCGCCACTTGCACCTGCATTAAACTGACGCTTGCGCCAGTCGTTGGGTAGTTGCATATGAAGAAACTTATCGCCTGCTTGGCTGATAAGGTCGCCACGTGTATACAACATATCATGAACTTTGTTAATTTCATTTAACAGTGTCATGGTGTTTACACCATCAATGGTCGGCGGTGCTTGGTGTGCTAAAAATACACCAGCCTGAGCTCTTTCATGGCATTCCATAGAATGCAAATCTGTAGAGTCTAAAGTAATTTCGCCCGATACATCAATGTCAGGCCTGCCCATGATGGCATGCAACAATGTACTTTTACCGGCGCCGTTTTTTCCTGTTACCAACAAACATTGTCCTGAAGAAACGTTAATGTTGATGTTCTTTAAGATTTGTTTATCACCAATATTTGCTGATAGATTTTTTATTTTAAGCATTATCCTATACTGCCTTCCATTTGTACTTGAAGTAATTTATTTGCTTCGGCCGCGAATTCCAAAGGCAATGTGTTGAGCACACTCCTGCAGAATCCATTTACAATAACACTGGCAGCTTGTTCTGCATCAAGTCCTCTTGTTGCCAAGTAATATAATTCTTCTTCGCTGACTCTACCCGTAGTAGCTTCGTGTTCGATTTGACCTGTATTGTTTTGTATATCTGTGTAAGGAATTGTATTGCTATGACTGTCATTGCCAATCATCAAACTGTCGCATTGTGTATAGTTACGAGCATTTTTTGCAGTTGGCGCCATGCGAACAAGCCCACGATATGTGTTACTGCTATGGCCCAAACTGATACCTTTGCTAATAATCCTACTTCGGCTACCTTCGCCAATGTGAATCATTTTGGTACCAGTGTCGGCTTGCTGTCTGCCTTTGGTAACTGCCACTGAGTAAAATTCACCAATTGATTCTTTACCTCGGAGTACGCAGCTTGGGTACTTCCAGGTAACTGCGCTTCCAGTTTCCACTTGAGTCCAACTAATTCTGCTCCTGTATCCTTTGCAAAGTCCACGTTTGGTAACGAAGTTGTAGATTCCGCCGTTGCCGTCTTCGTCCCCGGGATACCAGTTTTGAACGGTACTATATTTGATCTCTGCTTGATCAAGGGCAACAAGTTCGACGACTGCGGCATGTAACTGATTCTCGTCACGTTTCGGTGCAGTGCATCCTTCCAAATAAGATACATAACTTTCCTTGTCTGCTATAATTAATGTGCGTTCGAATTGTCCTGAGCCTGCACTGTTGATTCTAAAGTATGTGCTGAGTTCGAGCGGGCAGCGAGTTCCTGGCGGAACATAGACAAAACTACCGTCGCTGAAAACCGCTGAATTAATGCAAGCAAACCAGTTATCGCCTTGGGGGACAACTGATCCAAGATATTGTTTAACAAGGTCGGGATGTTGTCGTACGGCTTCATTGAAACTACAGAATATAATACCCTGCTCGGCCAGTTTCTCTTTATAGGTGGTACCAATGCTGACACTATCGTAGACCGCATCGACCGCCACTCCTGCGAGAACCGCACGTTCGTGGAGGGGAATTCCGAGCTTTTCAAAGTCAGCAAGGATAGCAGGGTCGACTTCATCGATACTGTTAAACTTTTTCTTGGGACGACTGTGGTAGTAAATGGCATCATAATCTGGCACCTTGTAATTGAGTTGAGCCCAGTCGGGCTCTTTCATGTCTTTAAGTCGAGCCAGGGCAGCAAGCCTCCACTCGAGCAACCATTCTGGCTCATTGTTTTTGCTACTTATAAGCCTGACGGTGCTTTCATTGAGTCCACGGCCTGATAACTCTGTGTCAACATCGGTGGACCAGCCTGCTGTGTATTCTTGTTCTAGTTCTTTCATGCGGTGTTGCCCCATTGTAACTTGTAGAGGAAAGCATCCTCTTCACTAAACAAACCAGTTATAGCATAACTCGTTGTATAGGACTGGTGGTTTATAAAACTGCTATAAACAAGATCCTGAGCATTTTCTTTACACCAAGCGCCGTGTTCAGTTTGAAACCAGTCCCAAACCGCGGCTCCCAAGTAAACCTCAGGATCTTCTACGTCACCTACGTTTAAAACTTTAAGCGTGAGCCTAATCATTTAAACAAAATAAGTGCCATGATGCTAGCTTGAATAGCAAAGCCCAAGCCAATTGTAACAATGTTGAGCAAGTCCTTGCTGATAGCAGCCTTAATGAAGAACAAGAACAAGCCTGCCCATGTTGCTAGGACCAAGTCAACGGGTGGAGTCTTTTCAGTAAGCCCTGTTAAAATAGCAATTAGAGTAGGGATAGTTGACAAGTGGATAAGGATAACTGCAATCCATCCAAGTGTTTCTGCACTAACTGTAACAAGGTGTTCCTTAATGGTGTTAGCACCGTTGACTGCCAATTTATTTGCTTGCTCGATAATTTGCTTAATCATATTTTCTTTCCGGGTTTGTCGCTGTAAAAAATGTGACGGCCGATTTTGGCCACTTTCTCTTTATTCCATCCTGGGTTAACATAGTCAGCATGATAGTACATGGCGGTAGTTAAACTAGGTAAACGGAATCCTTCTAGGAGAACCTTTTTTGCGGCTTCCATGCTTTGTTCGTAGGCAACATTGTTCTTAGGGCGTACACCGCCTTTGCCTTCGCAGTACCAGCTAAACTGGCAAAGAACTTTGTCATAGACGACGTTCTTTTGATAAACAACCTTGCAGATATCTCCGGGAAACTTTCCACTATCTACACGATTGAGTGTGACTTGTGCCACTGCGGCTTTGCCTTCGAAAGGTTCAAAACCAGCTTCGTGGTAAATGTTTTGTGCTAGACATTGTAGTTGTCGGTCACGTACATCAGCAGTTATTGTGCTGTTTGTCATTGACTCGGCAGACTTCAATGTTTCTAGTTTGTAGTCAATTACTTTGTAAGCAACCATTCCTGTTAGGGCGGCGCCAACAACAACCAACACAATTTTAAGTATGCGTAGCATTCAGTTAGATCTCCTTTACGCTTTGAATTACTTACATATCCTTGCAGATATAGCCGTAATAATAGCAGTTAATTAGTTTGATGTCAAGGAAAACGGTTACATTATGATTTTGGAACGAATTTGCTTGGCAGTATTTGGGATAACTGCGGTGCCTTTTTCGCCAGAACCCAAGACACATGCAACTTCTTGATTCATTTGGATCAATGTCCAAGTTTTGGTTTTGGTATTCATTAGTAGTACGAATTTGGAATCCCCGGACTCTGAATCACCCATCCAAGCTAGTTTTTCTTGGTATTCTCCGGTAACTAATGAACTGATTACTTTCTTTGCATCGTCGCAGTAGACTTCTTTGTTGGTAACAGTCTGAGCAGTTATTGCGGTAATCGGTAAAATTACCAGCAAAAAGACGGACAAAATCAAGTATTTCATACAGGTATTTAGCGCCTGCAACTAATTATAAACTATGTTTAATCACTAAATATCTAACATGGACATTATACTACTACTTTTATTGCTGCAAATCAAGCATTGGTATGCAGACTTTAAAATACAAACATACATGCAAACCGTCAAGAAGGGTGTGTGGTTAGACCCTATTGGCATAAGTCATACTGCCGACCATATTTGGTGCAGCTTAGTGGCTCTGATGATCTTTAATCTGCTTTCCCCCATCAGCGCCCTGGCAATAGTAGTGGTCACGTTGTTTGAAGGTTTGACTCACTATGTCATTGATTTTGTAAAAGTAAAATACGGATGCAAAGACAACACCAAACCTTTATACTGGAACCAGTTTGGACTTGACCAACTTGCACATCAATTAACCTACTTGTTAATGGCCGTAGTTTTAGTACTCATATAACTAAAGTGTGATTCTGCTTAAATAATTTGAGGCCCGTACGACCTCAAGGGAGCAGATATGATACTTAAAGGCAAACAATTGGTTGCGGCCGCGGTGATTTTTACCGCGCTTTCTTCAGCCAACTCAGCAGAAATCGTATTCCAATTCAATAGTCCTGCATTCAGCGGCGTGGGTTACAGTAGCCATGCGCTAACAATTTACAGTCAAGAGTTAAGTAGAAAACTGTCCATAGCGGCAGAAAAGAAAGCAGAAGCACTTAAAGCGGAACAAGACGCAAAAAATACAACGATGGCCAAGTTCGTTTCCAATTTGGAAAGCAGAATTTACAATGAACTTGCTAGACAGATTACAGAGAAATTGTTTGAAGGACAAGGAGCCCAAACGGCTGGCACATTTGCCTTCAACGGTGGAACAATCACATATACAAAAACAGGCAATCTGATAGAGATTACAATCAGAGACGAAAACGGCAATGTAACAACAATGACCGTACCAATAGGAGACTTCGGATGGCTAGCACCTTAATTAAATTAACACCGATTGCACTAGCCTTGCTTCTAACGGGCTGCGGTACAGTTGGTAATTATGTCAGAAATTTTGACGAACCTGTAGTAACACGACCTGAAATAAAAGCCGAGGACGGTCTTCAAGCACCTGCGTCACAGATAGCTGTGGCAGTCTATGCTTTCCGTGATATGACTGGTCAAAGAAAGAGCGTTCAAAACATTGCCAGCTTGAGCAGTGCTGTAACACAAGGTGCTGATGCGTACCTAGTTAAGAGCCTACAAGAACTTGGCGGCGGCAAGTGGTTCAAAGTTCTAGAGCGCGGTGGATTAGACAACTTAATCAAAGAGCGTCAACTAATTCGTCAAATGCGTGAACTTTATCAAGGTAAGGAAGCACAGCCTTTACCACCAATGCTATTCGCTGGCATTATTTTAGAAGGTGGCATCATTGGTTATGACAGTAATACAATGAGTGGCGGTAGCGGCGCAAGATTACTAGGTATCGGCGCAAGTACAGAATATAGACAGGATGAAGTAACCATCAGTCTACGAGCAGTTAGCGTAGCAACTGGTGAGGTTCTTACAAGTGTCAACGTTAGTAAAACTGTTTACAGCTTCCAAGACAAGGCTGGTGTTCTTCGCTTCTATGAAGCAGGAACACGAAGTCTAGAATTGGAAACTGGATCTGCTACTAACGAGTCCATGAATAAAGCTGTTCAACTAGCTATTCATGCAGCAGTTGTTGAAATGGTTCGCGATGGCGAACGTAAAGGACACTGGGGTTACAATACAAAAACAAAAGCGGCCGACGATGAGCCAGCTAAGAAATAAGCTAAGGGAAACACTTATGGCAAAATTTATTTTAGGCGCAGTTGCAGCATTATTTGCTAGCTCTGCGGTCCTTGCTGACAACAAAGTGTACATTGAACAAGCAGGTAGTAGCAACACAGTTACTATTACACAAGTTGGTTCTTCAAACAGAGTTGGTAACAGTGGTCTAAACAACCAAAGTATCATTACAGGTTCAAATAACACTTTATCTGCAACACAAACAGGTGCAAGCAACATCTTAGACTACACTGTAATCGGCAGCGGAAACACTATTACAAAAACAGTAACAGGTGATACCAATCAAATTACATTTGTCTGCGGTGACGGAACAACTGCATGTACCAACGTGACAAGTACTATGACTGTGGTAGGTGACTTAAACACAGTTACTAGCACAATCAAGGGCAGTGCTATTAATAACACATTGTCTATAACGGGTGATAGTAACACAGTTACGCAGACTATAACAACAAGCAATAGCACAAGCAACATTACATTGGCAGGTGACAGCAACACTTTCACTAGCACAATGAGTGGCGCAAGTGGTGGCTTAGGTCACTCACTATTGGCAGTTGTTACTGGTACAAGTAATACTCACACAGTATCACAAACTGGTTCTGTTAATACAACAGTGGCTATTACAACAACAGGTAATAGCAACGCTGTAACAGTTAGTACAGGTAACTAATGAAACAGTTGCTTGCATTAATACTGCTGGCACTTAGCACCGGAGCTCAGGCAAACATAGGAAAGATCACTGAGCTCCGTGGCGATGCCGTGGAAATTAAAAGAGCAGGCAAGACATTTAAGGCAGACAAAACAACAGTCATAGAATCAAATGATATGGTTAGTGTTGGTTCCAATACTGCATTAACCATAACGTTTGCTGATAACTCAACAGCAAAGATCACAGAGAATAGCAAACTAATAATTGACGACTTTGTCTATGATCCAAAAGGAAATAGCAAAGCGGGTATGCGAGTTGCACTTGGCACAGTTCGCATGACATCCGGCGGCATTGCAAAACAAGACAGCAAGAATGTTAATATAAAAACTCCAACCGCAGCAATCGCAGTACGTGGTACTGACTTTGCCATGACAGTCAGCGAACTTGGAGAAAGTACCGTAGTTTTATTACCTACATGTAAAGATGATAGAGATGCAACAAAGGTAGAGTTACCAGGTAACTGTGTCTGCGGTGCTATTGATGTTGTTACTCCTGCAGGCAAAGTAAGCATGGAAAGTCCATTCTATGCCACACACGTTGCCACTGCACAAGAAGCACCGACAGCGCCCGTTAGAGTGGATCCTCAAATTATTAATGCCAACGGTGAAGGGAGTCTAAACAAACCACAGGCCGTTGCCGCAGTAATTTCAGAACGCCAAGAGAAAAAAGAAGCCGCCAAGGACAACAGTAAGGCAAATTCGGATGAACAACGTACTGCAAAAGACAGCGGTAAAGAAGCAGATAAGAAAAAGTCTGCTAACGATGACGAAACGATTAAAAAGGCATTAACTGGCGAGTTAGGCGAAACAAAAGTAGCAACTGCTGAACAAGCCGCGACAAATCCTTGCTGGCCATTTACAAGCTGTGGTAACGAAAGAGGTTATAACTGGTATGAACATGTTGATCCTATCCGTGGTAATATCATAAACATCAGAACTCTAGAAACAACAGACACAACAACCTACAATATCAGCGTAAACAATGTAGACATTAGCCAACGCCAAGTTGGTAGCGGAGCCAACGGAAACGTAGTAACGGTGAGACAATGGAACAGATAAAATTTGGTGCTAGAACAAAATATTGGGCTTGGCTTATTGTAGCAGCGTTTATGCTATTGGTTAGCAGATGTGCTCACGCTGGCATAACAGACGGCAAGTTTGGTGTTAATCAAATATTCGATGTTCAGTACTATTGGAGCGGCAGCGATTTACACGCAAGTAACTTTATTGCACCCTACGACAAAAACTTTCAAACAGTTACAGTAACTAGCGGACAATACTTTCAATTTTTTGCCAGCACAACTAATCCTGGAAAATATGGACTAGGTCTATACAACAGCAACGGCACATTAGCCAAAGTGGTCCATGACTACGGTGACATTACTGCTCTGGGTAATGGTGCTATCTTTTATATTGGTAGCGGATTCTTCGGCAATGTTATCTCAACCGCACAGGGTTACAGCTACGGTTCTAGTGCTACTTTTACCAATATGGATACGACAGTTAGTAGTACAGATCTGTCTTCGTATACTTGGGCAAGCACTACACCTTTAGCTAGCGGTCAAACTGCATCAGCGCCTGCGCCTACAACAACTTGCAATCCGTGTAGTCCACAAGGTGCTAACTTAGGATTTGAGTCTGGCACAACTGCTAACTGGACTATTAGTAATGGTACAGGTACCGAAAAAACATCGGCTTGGAGTGACAACGGCGAAGGCGTACAAACAACTAAAGGTATGAATAATTATGTCAATGGTGGCAGTAAGACTTGGACTGTGACTCCATATGGAACTTGGATGATGGTCATACAGGCAGGTGGCGCCAGTCCTACATTTGATCAAGCCAGTGCAAGTTTAGGATTGACTACACAACAAGTAACAGATATTAAAACTTTCTTGGCGAACCAAGGCGGTAATAGTAATCCCACAAACGCTTCGTGGGCAAAACGAACAGTTACACTAGAAGCAGGTAAAGTCTATGTTATTGCATGGCAATACATGTCTACAGACTATGTACCGTTTAACGATGGTAGTATGATGACGCTAACAGGTCCTAGCTTGCCCAAGTTAAACAACGAAAACAAAAACTATGCTTTACTAGGCTTCACCAATCCAGGCACAGGCAACTATTCCACAGACAGCTATGGTTCAACAGGTTGGCAGTTGGCCACAATCGAAGTTACTGTTAGCGGAGACTATACACTGGGCTTCGCCAGTTTCAACTTGGGTGATACAGCCCTTAGTCCTATTTTATTTGTCGATGATTTACAAGGTACAACTACATTAAACGGAGCAACATTTGCGCCGATACCGCCAAACCCTGGCTCTAGTGCTCCGGTTACGGGTGGCGGTAGCACTGCTCCTGCTTGTCCCAACGGCTCTACTTGTTCTCAAAATGCCTTTGCTGCTAACACTGGTTTTAACAACAGGGCAACAATTTGGAGTCAGCAAAACGGCAACAAAGTTGTTATACAACAAATAGGTAGTTACAATATTGCTACAGTTAATCAAAACGGTAATAAGAATTATGTTGAAGTAGATCTAACAGGATCTAATAACTCAACAACAGTAAATCAAACTAGTTCTGGTACTGGCACAGCAAACTATATAGAGCTTACTGTCACCGGTAATTCTAATACTACAAGTTTAACACAAAGTGGAACCAGCGGCACTAGAGGCATATATGGTACTGTAAATGACGGGTCTAATAGCTTAACCGTTAATCAAACCGGCTCAGGCAACCATTACGCTGAAATAAACCTAACAGGCGGAAACAAGAGTGTTGATGTAACACAGTCGGGAACTGTTGGACACATGGTTAAGATTGAACTTACCGGCGGCGCCACTAGCATTACAACAACGCAACAGGGTTCGACACAACAATTCTATTCTATCACTCATAATTGCGCTCAGACAAGTTGCGCTGCAATTACTGTTACACAAGGGCAATAATGGACTGGAACCTAACCCCAGAAAACCAAAAGAAGTACGACGAAGTCGTTGCACATACTCGTCGTTTACAAGCAGAACTGGGCATCAAGCCTAGAACCATAGAAGAACGTGCCCGGGACTATGCAGAAAAACAAAAACAAGTAGAAGAGCTTAAAAAACTAATGTCTAATCGTCGTCCGCCGCCCAAGTGGAAATTATGACCTATAAATAGTAGTATGAAAAAACTACTACTTAATCCATGGACAGCATTGTTCACACTAGCCCTAGTTTTATTGGTCAGATTCTGGGATCCTAGTTTTGTCGAGTCAGTTAGACTTAGATACTTTGACCAATTAATTACAAGTCAGCCTAGTGCAGATATTCCCGTACACGTTGTTAACGTTGACGAATCTGCGCTAGACAAATACGGACAGTTTCCCTTCCCCAGAGGAACATACGCACAAATCATCAAAGACTTGTATGACAGGAACGCCGGCTTGGTTGTGTTTAACGTTATGATGCCGGAGTTTGATCGCTTTAAAGAAGATGGCCAACTAGCAGCCATAATGAAACAATACCCTGTTGTATTACCTAGCGTAGGTAGCACAAAGGAAAAGAATCCTCCACGCAAGCAAGGCGTTAGCATAGTTGGAAATGATCCCACAGGCCTAGTAGTTGAATATCCGGGATTAATATCTAACATACCTTTAATGACTAACAATGCAGCAGGTGTTGGTATTGCTAACACATTCCCTGAAGTAGACGGCGTTGTTCGTCGTATGCCTTTAGTAATCTACAGCAAGGAACAGTTACATCCTGCACTAGCATTGGAAGTATTACGTGTGGCAGCAGGAGATTCTAGCTTTCAAATTAAGATAGGCGACATGGGTGTAGAAGCATTGCGTGTACCACAGTTTGGCAAAATAACAACTGACGATCTCGGACGTATTTGGGTTGACTGGAGTAAGAAGCCCAAAGAGCACAGTGTGACAAACTTGCCTAAAGACTTTAACAAAGAAATTGTTATCGTAGGTCTAAGTGCAGCAGGTCTTGCTAACCCTGTTGCAACAAGTCGTGGCGAAGTATGGCCGCAAGACATGCAGGCTAGTGTATTAGGAACTCTAGTAACAGGAACAAACATTCAACGTCCTGGATATGCAGATGATTTAGAACTTGCAGCTATTGCAGTAATGAGCATTGTTTTAATATTCTTAATGAGGTGGACTTATGCGGGTATTGCAGCGACGATTGTTACAATTGGTGGTGTCATTGCTGGCAGTATGTATGCTTACAGCAATTACCTATTCTTATTCGATAGTACTGCCTTTGCAGTTGGCGTGGGTTTGGTCGCTCTGCATGCCTACATGGTAAAGTTTGTCAGCGAGTTCTTACAAAAGCAACAGATTAGAAAACAATTCCAAAGTTACCTAAGTCCGGATCTAGTTGCTAAATTAATCAAGGATCCTAGCTTATTAAAACTAGGTGGCGAGGAAAAAGAACTATCCATTATGTTTACTGACGTTCGTGGATTTACCAGCATCAGTGAACACTATGGTAGAGACGTACAGGGTCTAACCAGCATCATGAACCGTTACATGACAGCTATGACTCGTACAATTTTAGAAACAGGCGGTACACTAGACAAGTATATCGGTGATGCACAGATGGCTTTCTGGAACGCACCGCTTGATGAAACAAAGCACTGTAAAGACGCTGTCAAAGCGGCATTGGAAATGTTAGGGAGTTTAGATGGATTTAATAAGAGCATTAGTGAAGAAGGTGTTCCACCTTTTGGGATGGGTATTGGTATTAATACCGGCACTGTTGTTGTTGGGAATATGGGCAGTGAGCAACGTTTTGATTATACTTGTCTCGGCGATGCTGTCAATTTGGCTTCGAGGCTTGAAGGCCAAAGCAAGAACTATGGCGTCCTCATCGTCCTTGGACCAATAACTGCTGAACGTATTGGCGACGAATACTTTACTGTTCCTTTAGATTGCATTGCTGTTAAAGGTAAGAAAGAAGGCGTTGATATTTTCACAGTATTCTACAACCCAGACGCTAGTGTTGCAGCAGACTGGATCATGGCTCGCGAACGACATAATGAAATGCTCAAGCATTATCGCAACCAAGACTGGAACATTGCCGCACAAATGGTCAATGAACTAAAGGGAGAGTTTGACGGGCAGATGGACAACTACTATGACATATGGTTAGAGCGCATAGAAGAAATGAAATCTGCGAACTTACCAAGTGATTGGGACGGAGTGTTCAGAGCAACAAGCAAGTAAACAAAAAGGCCCTTCCGGGCCTTTTTTAATCATCTCCTGCTGCGTCTTTAATTTCTTGCTGTGTAGCTTTGCGCTTACCTATTGGAGGTTGTTCAGCAGCTTTTTTAGCTGCATCTTCTTCCTTGCGTTTCTTTAGTGGGTCAACGTTGATTTCACTGTCAGCAATCATACGTTCCTTTTCAATAGTCTTGCCACGTAGAGCCATGACAGTTTCTACTTTTTGATTTAACCTGATAAGATCATTGTCAAGCATACGAATACGATCAATAAGAGCGATAAGAGTTCCATTGGCTTGTCCTATAACGGGCTTAATTTCTGTGGTTACCCATGTCCAAACGTAGTATATAAAATAACCCATGCCAGCTGCCGATATAATCGGAAAGCCGTACTTGTTAATCATTTCTGTTAGATCCATTTTATTCTAATCCTCTTACAAATTTTTCTATTTCTTCTAGTTTAACTAACTGTAGCTTGTCATCGACTTTGATTAATTTAAAGTAGTCGCCTTCTTGCCACCCTAATTTTTGAACATCCAAGTCTGTGTCAAGTCTCAGACCCCAGGCATCCATTTCCCAGTCATAGTCGACATATTTCATATTAGTCTTTCCTTTGATCTGATTGTTCTGCTCTAGCAATACGATCATAGTCTGGCGCAAGTCCCAGTGCGTGACTAACTTTAACGTCAATTCGTTGTAGTTGGTTTGTCATAGTGTCAACGCGAGCATCTAGGCCTTTAATAATGCCGCCCATACCGTTGACACTGCTAGTAACGCCAGCAAGGATGAACTTTAGTGTTAGAAACACAAAATAGCCCGCACCACAGGCTGCTGCAATAGGGAAACCAACTTCTGCTACTAACTTTAAAAAGTCCATCTCTTACTCCTTAGATTGATAATGGTAACCAAAGCCAAATACCTTGGCTCATTAATAAGGCACCTAATAAGCTAACGCCAATGCTACCCCAGAACATAGGCATACTTACAGCAAGAATACTTGCACTTAGTAAAACAATACCAAACTGATAACTTGTACCAGCAAAAGTTAGCCATGGTGTGTGCTTTTTAGCATTGTCACGTTCTGCTTCGATGGCTAATGCTTTTTCCATTAGCTCTTTCTTGCCTTCTTTTTTAACAGGATCGCTTTCATAGCGAGCAATCTTAGCTTCTAACTCTGCACGGCGCTTGGGATCTTTTGATTCTTCTAATTGACCTTCAGCAATGCTTTGCTTGATACTTTTAGCTTGGTAGAAATTCCAAGTATCGTTGGCTTTAATTGTGTTTGTTAAAACTTTACTGCTCAAGCCGTTAGCGATGTATGTGTTAACTGCTAGTAATAGTGCAATTACAGTGATAACCCATCCTGCTTTGTCTTTGATTTTTGCTTCGCGTTCGCTGCGGCTCAATGGTTTAACTTCGCTCATTTTTGCTCCTTTTGTGGCGGATTTTTGGGATCTGGTCTAGGTGGATACTTCGGGGGTTTGTGTCGATACCAACTCATAATGTCTCCCAGTTCAGATATTTATCAAATTTTGGTTGATAAATATTGCTAAGGAGAACGACATGGAATTTACATTTGATTTCACAGCTGATAAACTAGCTAAATGTATTACAAAGAACAAGAACCCGCAAGAATGGTTTGACGGTCTCTATGAGCAACTACCCAAGTTTGCCATAGTAACGCCAGCCCGTGTAGCAGGATTTATTAGTCAATGCCAACACGAAAGTGCTGACTTTACTATATTAACTGAGAATTTAAATTACGGAGCTAAGGGCCTAAGAGGAATCTTCGGCAAGTATTTCCCTAACGATGATATTGCAAAACAATACGAACGTAAGCCAGAAATGATTGCCAACAGAGTTTACTCAGGACGTATGGGTAACGGCCCAGAATCTAGTGGCGATGGTTGGACTTTTAGAGGTCGCGGTCTAGTACAGTTAACAGGTCGTGCAAACTATACACAATGTAGTAGAGATCTGTTTGGGGATGACACGCTAGTAGAAGATCCAGATGTAGTAGCAAACACACCTGCTTATGCTATTCTAACTGCATGCTGGTTCTGGCACAAGAATCGTCTAAATGATATCTGCGACAGAGGCGACGTTGTTTTATTAAGTAAGAGAATCAACGGCGGTACTATTGGGCTTGCGGACCGCATTCATCATTGGAACAAATGCTTGGAGTTGTTTGAACAATGAAATATGAAAGCTATATGGACGACTATGATTCTTATCAACGTCTAAAAGCCGTTTGTAAATGCACAACTTGCAAGTGCGAACATCATTGCAATACAGGTTGCCCTGAATGTGATGACTGCCCTGATTGCACTTGCAAGCATTGTACAGATAACAATTAACTAGACATTAACTCGACTAGTTTTTTAGCAGTTGCCGGACTTAACGTCCAACCCAAGTGCCCATGGCCAGTATGATAGTAAATGCCTTTAGTTGTAGATTCTTTAACTATAGGCATCATATTCGGCGTCATGGGCCTTAAGCAAGCCCAGCTTGAATAGTTACTAGCATCCAAATCTGGAAAGTTAGTACGAACCCATTTTAGTAGCGGCTCGATCCTGTCCCTTCGAATGTCATAGTTCTCGCCTGCAAGTTCGGCAGTGCCTGCAACACGGAATCTATTGCCTAATGTGCTAGTAACAATCTTTGCTTGATCATCTAGCAAACTAACTTGTGGCACATACTTCATATCTTCGGGCTTGACGGTGATTGTAATACTGTAGCCTTTGACTGGATAAACATCTAGTGTATCGCCCGCTTGCCGGGCTAGCTCTACGCTGCCGACACCTGCAGAAATAACAACCGAATCAAACCCATCGAGTGACCTTAACAAGTTAACATCTGGGCAAGTATTGTACTTGAAGTCTACTTTGTATTTTTCTTTTAGTACTCGGCTGAGCTCTACACAAAACTTGTGGATGTCACCTGTCCAATCGTCTTTGGTCCACGCACAACCAATCATGCCTTTAATTTTATTAAGGGCACTGTCCTTGAGCTTGGCTTCGTTGGGATTTAGCAGTTGCCATTGAGAACCGTTTTGTTCATACAAGGGTCTGACTTCTATGGCCTTGTCCCAATATGCTTGGTCCTTGTAGAAGTGCAAGATACCGCAGAAGCTTTGGTCAAACTCCAAGCCTTCTTCCTCTATAATTTCTTTATAGAGTTGTCTAGATTCTAGTCCTAACTTAATAGTCTCTGCTGTATTTTTACTGTAGGCATTGGCAATTGTATGAGCCAGGAACTTAACAATCCATTTAATTTTACGCCACTCAGGTTTAGGACGAATCAGTAAAGGAGCATCTTTCTGAAACATCCACTTGATGCCTTTCTTTACGTTGCTCCAAGTAGTCCACACTTCGCTGTTACTAACACTAACCTGGCCGCCGTTGGCATAGCTGGTTCGCATAGCAGGGTAAGATTCTTGTTCATAGACAGTTACCTTGTAACCTGCTCGTGCCAAATAGTATGCGGCAACTACTCCTGTAATGCCTGCTCCGATTACTGCAACTCTTTTCATCAATGATTTCTCTTTCCGTCAAATACACAGACAAAATACAAGGTAGAATGCTTTTGTGTATTGTGTACACGATGGAACACACCATCGGGAATTAGTACAACATCACTGCCTTGTACATTGAACTTTTGGTCACCTAGTTCCATTACTCCGGTACCAGAGATAAAGTAATAAACTTCTTCTTGTCCCGGATGGCTGTGACCTCGAGTGCTTTGTCCTGGCTTCAAGTCCGTAGAACTTAGAACCAGGTTGTTAAGAGTTTTGTTGTCTTTGAGCAGGTAAGTTTCGTTGTCCTTAACAACTTCCCCGCCTATATCGTATACGTTGTACTTCATTCGAAAAGATTTTCACCCCATTCACGATGACCTTCACGGAAAGCCATGTTAGCTTGAGTTTCGCGCACTTCTACGCGATAGCACCACAAACGTTCTGCTTCGCCAGGTCCCCACATATCGGGAATGTAAACGCCGTTGACATACTTGTAAAGCATGTCGGCAAGTCCTTCACAGCCCAGACGTGGTAGGATAGTTAACTTGGCTAGCTTACGTGCTTCCATTTCCTTGTAGAAAGGCAGCTCGGGATCGTCTACTGCCACAAGCAGGGTGTGGTCAAATTGACTTTCCAGCATCTTCTTTAGTTCTTTAAGTCCGCCGTAGTCAGCAGCCCAATTACGAACGTCTAGGTTGTCTGTGCCAAAATAGAACTTCATGCTAAACGAATAGCCATGAATTAGATTGCAGTGACTATCTGCTCGCCACTGGCGATATGCACAAGGGAAAGCGTCCACGTATTCCTTAGTGCTAGTGTACTTGTATTGTCTTGGTTGATTTGCCATCTCTAGTCTCCTTTTAAAAGTAGCAAGTTTGATGACATGCAGAATTTATATAGCGGGATGAATGTCTAAGAACCGCTGTGTTGTCTAGTATATACTTATATACAGACTTCGTCAAGGCCTGCCGATTAACATGAATCTTTTGTAACCTTTTAATTGGATTTCTCCAGAATACAGGACCTCTGACATGGGAAATTTCTTTAGCATGTGATCAATGCTATGTACACAATTCACATGCTCAGGAATTTCAAATAGGTTATTGCTTTGAACGACTACAATTGGTTGGCTGTCCAATTCCTTGAATTTGATTTGGAAGAACCAATCGTCGGACATGTGCTCGGCGCTGGTATTAATGATAACGTCCGGCAAGAACTTTTCTTCAAAGGTCTTCTCCTTCTTGAAGTCCTTGATGTTCAAAATGTAACCATTCTTTTGCAATACTAGGTCATTTAGATCCGCAGCCGTTGACTTGACTCTGTAACCTTCGAGCTTGTCTAGATTAAAAATATAGTCGCTTACTTTGCATGCGGTTTCGTCCATGTCAACAAGGCGTACTTTATCAAAGTCAATGCTATGATCAATATAACGAACCAATTGTCCAAACCAACTAGCCAGGATCAGTATGTTGTCAGCTTTATCAGTGATCTTAGCTAGCTCAGTTGCAAGCCAAACCTTACTTTGTACTTGTCCGCGGCTAAATGCATCTTGTATTGCTACAGGATCATGACCTTGCCTATAATATTTGTAAAGAATATCAAGGATGTCAGACTGAGTAAACTTTCTCAATGTGTAAACAAACTCCTCCATAGAGGAATTGTCTGTGGTTGTGATTGTAGGATTGTCTGCGTAAAGAAGTTTAAGTAAAAATCTAACGAACTGATTGGACTCTTTATTATCAGTAAACTCAAAGTAATCTTCTAGTCCGTGTAGCCAATGTAATGCACCTAGACCTGCTTCCATTATCTCTTACGCTCCGGATACTTTGTAAGTCCTAGATTTCTAAAACAACTTTGTAGCGCAACAATCTGACTCCAACAGTCCCATGCCGCATGGTGCAGTCTCGGGTTAGGACGCTCGTGTTCAACTAGGCTGTAGACAGTTCTTGCATCACGTACTTGGTAGTACTTCCAAGGGAATCCGCGTTTGAGTTCTCTGTTAACGTGTTCCAGCATTACAATATCAAATGCAGGACCATTAGCCCATACGTTGTCAAAGCTCTTGCACCATACGTGAAAGTCCTTCATAACATCTTGAATGCTATGACGGTCATCATCTGTAAATGCTTCGTGCTGAACTTCTGGCGCTTGTTTAGCCCACCAAGCTAGTGTGCCGTCGTCAATGTTATGTTGCAGGCCTTCATAGCTAGCAGGATCAATGCGGCGATAAAATGTATCCATTAGGATCTTATCGCCCTCAAAACTTTCCCTGTCATCGCCAAAAGGATCGAAGCGAATTGCACCAATGGTGATAATTACTGCATCGGGCGTTGTTGCAAACGTCTCGATGTCTAGCATAATATCCATATTATTTCTTATTTCGTTGTTCTAGTTCGCGCCATGCTTCCTCCTCTTCAGGAGTAACATCGTCGTCAATTTTTGTCAGCGTCCAAGATCCGTCTTTGTTGTCAATCCAACGCAAACGATCACCTTCTCGCCAACCGGTTTGGTCTAAAAATTCTTCAGGAAACTCTATAATAGCATCGCCAGTTGTAGGATCTTCTTGAACTGGAATAGTCCATGTCTTATTCTTCATGTTTGATCACCTCTACCCCACTTTGCTTGAGGAATCTGATACCAGCATCATCGCGATAGTTTTGATTAAAATATACACGACGAATGCCTGACTGATAAATGAGCTTGGCGCAGTCCATACAAGGGGCGTGAGTAATAAAAATATCAGCCCCATCACCACTGTCATTAGACTTCGCCAATTTAGCAATCGCATTAGATTCAGCATGTAATACCTCTGGTTTAGTTTTTAATACTGTTCTGTGTATAGCACCTTCGTATCCTGAATAAAGTTCTACACTTTCGTCTTCGCAGTTATTATCCCAACCTGCAGGCATGCCGTTGTAACCCATACTGATTACACGGTCATCCTTAACAATGACAGCACCCACTTGTAGCCTGCGAGCATGACTCATTTTGGCTACTTCGTGGGCAATATTATTGTAGAGCTTTTGGAACTTTGGTTTCACTTTGAATCTTTAAGCCATTGTAGCACAGCTTCTGCAGAAGTCAAGTTAATTTCTTTATAGTCATCCAAGAAGATATGCTCAAGAACTTGGTCATCAACGACCATGGCAAAACGGCCGCTACGCAGACTTAGTCCTTGATAGGAAAAGTTATGATCCAAGCCGTTGCCGCGGGCAAACAATGCATCGCCGTCACCCCAAAATGCTACATGGTGTCCGGGATAAGTTTGGCGAATGTGCAAATCAAATTGCTTCATGACAAATGCATCTTGGCAATAAACGCCAATAACTGCATCTACATGCTTGAGCATTTCGTCTGCCAATCGTGCATACTCGTGAGCTTGCTCTGTGTCCAGTCTGCTAAAAGGTGCAGGACCACCAAATACCACAGCACGTTTACCAGACAGCAAGTCACGAGTTACTAGATGACGGTGTGTGCCTTCGTCATCAATTTTATACACTACTCCGGCGTCAATGATGTCGCCCGCTTTTAAATTACAATCCATAATTAGTCGTCTTTATTACCAAATAGTTGCAACAAGTTCATAAACAAGTTGATAAAGTCAAGGTACAAACTCAGCGCACCAGTAATTTCTACATCTGGTGTGTTGTCGTAAATTTGCTCTCGAATCTTTTGTGTGTCATAGGCAGTAAGTCCCAAGAACACAAGAATAGCAATTGCACTGATTACCATTTGCATTAGAGTGCTACCAACAAAAATATTAATCACGCTGGCAATGATAATGGCAATTAAGCCAACAAATAAGAATGCACCAAGGTTGTCCAAGCTACGCTTAGTGAAATAACCATATGCACTCAGTGTACCAAACAACACTGCGGCGCCCATAAAGGCATTGAAAATGCTGACGCCAGTGTAGACCTTAAACACTGTGGCCATGCTTAGACCCATTAGTGCGGCGAAACTGTGCAAGACGAGGTGCTTGCCAAACCAGGGCAAGCCAGCATTCAGTAGCACGGGCACCAAGAAGATAAACACCAAGGGTGCAAAAATTGTAACCCAGGCCATAAAGCCGGTTAGGAAGAAGTTGAACACTGCGGCAGTGTTTGCCACATACCAACTTACTGCAAAGCTGGTCAACACAGCCAAGGCCATGTTGCGATAGACAGCGCCCATTTTAGAATTTACTTGAGCTGCTGTTGGGAAATGAGAAGTATTTGCGTACATAGATTACCTTTCTAGAAGATTACGCTTGTTGGGCTTACCATCCCACTCCTCAGCGTCAGGCAGTGGGTCTTTCTTTCTTACAATGCTAGGCCAAGTTTTACTCAGTTCAGCATTTAATGCAAGAAATTCTCTTTGTGATTCCGGAAGATCCGTATCTGCAACAATGGCATTAGCCGGACATTCGGGAACGCATACGGCACAATCAATGCACTCATCGGGATTGATTGCTAAAAAGTTTGGACCTTCAACAAAACAGTCCACAGGGCAAACTGCCACACAATCTGTATATTTGCATTTAATGCAATTTTCAGTAACCACGTAGGTCATTGTTTTCCTCTTCTTTAGTTTCTATAATAATTTGTTCTGTTATTGCAACAAATCCTCCGCAACGTTGACAAATAACGTCACGCTCAGGCCCTGCTGTTTCTGATGCATAACTACAGCTGGTGCAATGCAATAACCATTTAGATGTCTGATTCATGCATCTATTTACCTACGCATACTAGAAATTTCTTTTGCTTCGTCGTCGCTGAAAATAGGTACGCTGTTGCTCTTGTGCATGACGCCGATACCTTTCATTTTAGTACCAGTGTACACAGGAGCTTCTTTTTTAACTGCGGGACTCATGTCTGCAGGGTTCTTGCTGGGAATTCGAGGCCCAGTGTCTCTTACATAGGAAGTATTAACAATCATAGTAGTACCTTTTACTGACGTCTTAGACTGCGTAGAACGCCCGCTAAAGGGTTTGTAGTCCTGCCACTGTCTTTGCATGTTATCCCAATTTGCAGCCAACTCGCGGGCTTTACGGGCTTCTTCTGCGTTACGAAACTTCTGCTTGCCTTTACGCTTGCCGCTAAGGCTAAGAGCAGGATGCGCCAAATGCATGGTCATAATTTCTCCAGAATTAATCAAATATAGCGTATTATACTGGCGAAATCAATATGTGTCAATTATTTTGAAAGATTATAAATCATAACTACTTCGTCCAGGGCACGTTGTAGGGTAGGATTCGTTTCGGCAGTTTTTAATATGTTGCGCCATAATTCTTCGCGCTCAACGGCTGCTCTTAGATCTTTTACTTCGGGGCTTTCCCAATGTAACTGACGACTTTGCACAGGATCCCCCGGTTTGCGTACATAAACCGTCTTGCCGCCGTCCGGGCTTTCATATATGACTGCTTCAGTCATTTTTTGAACTATCATTTATTATCCCAAGGCTGTTCGGAAGTCATTTGGATCGCATAATCGCGTTTTAGTTCTTCCCAGTCATTATATGGGATTCTAAAATTAAAATCAACCCCTGCGATTGCCACTGTAATTCTAATAGCATTGACGCTTTTCTTTTTAAGCACATACCAAAAATTACCAGCTTGGCTGTTTAATTGGACGCCATCAACAGTGTCTGCATTATCTAATAACTGTTTAAATTCACCGTGTGTTAATTTAAATGTTAAAACCAGCGTGTCGTGTACGCGAATGCTTAGGTCGCAACGATCACGATTTTTATAAGAATATAGCTTAAAAGTTTCACCAAATCGCTTCATACGCTAAAACTGCTTCCACATCCACAGGTTGTTTGTGCATTGGGATTTTGAATTACAAAATTATTGCCTTCTAGATCCTCTTTGTAGTCAATTGTAGCATCTTGCAAATACTGCATGCTCATGCTGTCCACGATGAATTTTAAGTTGTCTCGATCAATGACAAAATCATCTTCATTGCTAGCTTCTTCCCACGCAAAGCCATATTGGAATCCGCTGCACCCGCCGCCTTGTACAAATATACGCAGGCCAGCGACATTTTGTTCTTCCTGGATTAATTCTGCTACTTTACGCACTGCGCTTTCGGTTATGTTTAACATATTATTCCTTTACAATCATTACCAAATGCAATCTAACATCCAAACTGCCATTCATGAATGTATGGTCATGTCTAGTATCTACCCAATATGTACGTCCGTCTGCGGGCATGTGTATTAACTGGGCTGGATCAGTAAAAACAAAATTGCATTGTTTATTAGTTATCAACGGCAAATGCAATCTAGGGCTGTAATCGCGGTGTATACTGTAACAAGTTTTAGGTCTACTTACCATTATTCTTGTTCTATACACTGGTATTTCCAACCAATCTAAATATTCTTCTATAACAGTGCCTTTGAGCACGGGCTGTAAGAAATTAAATTGATGTTCCCAATAACGAGTCTTGGCTATACTTTTTCCTATGCCCACTGTCCAATCGGTTGTATCAGGAAGATTAGTTTGTATGGCAATTTGTCCGTCGGGCTGTCCAAAGTAATCATCGATAATTTTGCGTTCGTCGACTATATTTTTTACTAAGTCGACTATTTCGTTGAACTTAGGGAAACATTCTCTATATACCTTAAACATATTACTCCAAGTAACCAAAACCCCAGAAGCGTTCTTCGCACCAGAAACAGTGTCCGCAATGTTTCAATGGAGAAGAAATGTTTTCGCAACTTCTTGTCAAGGGAAAAAGATCTCGTTCAACGCCGGTTGCTTCGTATATCTTTTTTACGTCCTGTCTGTCCATGTTAATAAATGGTCTGTAGAACTTGTCCGAAAAATATACAGATCTTGTTTGATTTGGGCCGCGCTGTTCTATTAAATACTGATCAATTTCTTCCCTGAATGCCTGCATATTCTCAGTGACAGAGTCCGGGGGAAACTTAGTCATGCCAGTGTACATCATGGTTAACTGGTCTTCAATGATAGCTTGTTGCATGGCACTGTGTATAATTGCAGGAGTTTGAACGTCAATATATTTTTTATGGTGACGAACATTATTGTTTCCAGTTAATTCAACACATTTTGCGAGGACTCTTTCAGCAATAGGTTCGTAGATACTTCTTTTTTTCTCGGCTAAAAAAGAATATGCATGAACTGTTTCTTTAGAATTGCTTAATAAAATGTAAAGCAGGATGGCACTATCAGCTCCACCACTAAATGCTAAACCAATTTGCCCTGGGTGGATATTAACGCCGTGAGTATGTTTCATAAATATATTTACCATGAATGATACACTTATACCCAAAAACGTCGTTGTCCCTGCGGCGCACGGTAAACATCGCCCTACACAATATAACAGTGCAGAAGTAAATGATGTTACAGTACGTGATGAACTAGCACTTTTAACCCTGGGTGACTTTGAACCTTTGAATTTCTCTATCGACCTTGGTAAGTTTAACGAAGAAATAAAACGTTTTGACAATGACTGGGTAGATTACCTGCCACGTGCGGACCGTTTGAATAACCGAAAGGGTTTGACTTTAACTAGTCTACCGGGGCACACTCATCGCGATAATCCAAGTCAAGCTCAGGCTAGCTGGGCAGCGGGGCGCAGAGTACATGAAGTGGAATTTAGCGAACCCACTGAAGTTTTTCATCATTGCACTAGTCTGCATCCATTATTAAATCACTTTAGCCCCTTGGGCAGAACATTTTTAGTAAAATCAAACATGGGCGGATATTTTGCTCCGCACAGGGATCATCCAAGCATGCCCCGGGAAACATTTAGAATTGCAGTGTTCTTAAAGAATTGCAAAACCTTTGAATACGATTGGATCATGGACACTGACACAAAATTGCAAATAGACGAAGGTCGTGCTTACTATATCAATACTAGAAAAACACACAGAACTATTAGCTGGGTAGATGACAGCATACATTTAATTATTAACGTGCCGTTTACAACGGAAAACGTTAGTAAATTAATTGCTAGTTTAAAATACGGCCATTAATCTGTTTCGGTAAAAATACTGATACCTAGCTTAGATTTAATTCCCAGCTGTCTAAAATCACTGGCGCAGTGCAATCTAAGCGCATCAAATATTATGGCAGATCCTGGTTGCCATGCATGAACACTTTTCAAGCTAAGTCCGTCTAGCCAAGGTTTTTTAAGATGAGTAAAGTATTTTAATCTTAACTCTTCGGGAAAGGGCTGGCTTGTTTTGTTTTCCACCGCAGAGTATTCGTAAATTTGTTTATTGTAGTAAGTGGGTATGTCTGCACTGCCATTAAAGAATTTAGCTGGGCCGTCTAAGTAATATTGATCAAACATACAAAGGCTGGGCAGTTCTCTTCTTTCATCAGTATAGTTAATTTCCAAGGGCAAGGTAATTGCCTTATATGTATTGGGTAATTCAAACTGGTCGTCGTTGTGTATAATGTGCGGGAAAGTCACATGAAAATAGGCAGCAGAGTATACCTTGAACTTGCCAATAAAGGGTTCTAATCTTTCTATAACGTTTTTAAACAATGGTTCATCGTTAAGATAGCTAACAACGGGCCCGGTATTTTTTTGTATTTTGTTTTGGCTCTGATTGTAAAATTCAATGAACTCTTTTATTTCTTCAGGGTCTAAAAAGTTTTCTACAGAAAATGCATCGGTTAGTCTGGACCTTAGATATTGTTTGGCTTCTGGGGTTCGCATTAGTTTATTTATGGATTCATAAATACTAATATGCAATATATTTCTCAATTGCCCTGGCCAAAATTAACAGAAGAACAGGCCAGGCAGCTCGTAGACGAATTCGATAGAAACAAACAATACAGCAAAAAAGTAGTTAAATCATCGGGTCGTAATTTAACAAGAGCAGACTACGAAGAAAATAGCCCGGGTTATTTTAACTTATCGCAATGGCCAAATAAGTTAGATTCGCTAACTAGTATTCTTAACAGTGCTGCAATCAAGTCAGATAATCTTGGTCAAATCGGAGTACAATGTAGCGTTGGAGAACTACCCCCACATACTGATTTTGCTCGCACCCTCTCGGCTATTTGTGTATTGGAAGGTCCTGCAGACACAACTTTTTATCAAACCAATGCTGATGCTGCTCCAGCACAAATATTCGCCAAGGCAAACTTGATAGAAGTACAAAGATTTAGACTAGAACTGAATACTTGGTATCTATTTAATAACGCTGCTATACACGGAGTAGATAATTATCAAGGAAGGCGACTTAGTTTATCCATAGACTTGACTCCAAGTTTTGATAGTTATGAAATGGCTTGGACTCATTTGAGCAATACTAAAGGTTTATTTTTATGAATTATGTGCCAGTGACTGTGGACAATCTTGCCGAAATACAAAACGAAGTGATGTCGCTGTTCCCCAAGGAAAATGAAAAAAGAACTGTTTTATTTTATATAGAAAATAATGTTGAAGAATTTCTAAAATTAAAATCACTGAGAGAACAGTTAGAGCGCTTGGGCCTCTTGGACTATGTGTCTAATATTGCATTCCATCATGTTCTGCCCACTGCACCGCAAGGAGCCACAGTACATATAGACCATAGCAAAAGCACTTATAGTTTTAATTTACCAATTAAGAATTGCGACAATACTTTTGTAAATTTTTACCGCACAGACTCTGTGCCAGAAACTAGGTTAAACAGTGTAGGAGTGCCCTACTATCACTTGGATGAATCTAAATGTAGCTTTGCTAACCGCATTGAAATGTCACAGCCTTACATAATTAACGTCAAGGTGCCGCACAATGTTGTGAATGCAAATTTAAAAAATAGAATTACGCTATTAATTAGACTAAAACCCGAATGGGATCATTTAGCTTGGATTAGTCGCCAGTCAAAGTCCCAAGACGTATCTAACTGTTCGTAAATTACCCATTGCCTGGTCTTTTGCAGCATTACAGGAAACTCCAGTTCGCACAGGCCATTGTAAAAAAGATTATGCTCTAATCGTGGCGTTCCTGCTCTATTTCTTTTAAATATTTCAATGACATTTTTATTATAATCATTGAAGGTCAATGCAACATGTTTACACTTGTTTTCTACTGCCCAGGCTCTGTGGTATGGTAGTAGATGTTCTTTTAAAAGACTTCTGCTCCTATAGGCTGGATTGACCCAAGTTCTTACACCAGCAAGGGCAATAAATTTGTTAACTGAGCTAGGGCAAACGCCGCCCATTCCCACAATTTTAGTGCCATCATAAATGACAAAATAATCCCCGTTGGGTTTTTTAAACTTGTCTGTTTTTTCTAACAAGTAGGGTAAGGTATTGGGCTTGCTTTCCCATTCATCATCCCACATGTTTTCAAAAGCAGGACTGGGATCAGTTGCCTGCTCAAGGAATTTAAAAAATTTTTTCTGTTGGGTCTTGGTTAAACTATAATAGCTAACAGTTTTCATCGTTTAATCAACTTGATAACCCACTTGCTCATGTCAAACTCCCACCACTTGACTTGAAAGCTGTAGTTAGCAGGATCGCCGTGATGATTGTTGTGCCATCCTTCGCCCCAAGCTAACAAGCCAGCGAACCAGTTGTTTCTACTTTGTTCTCTTGTGTCGGGATAGTTTCTGTAGCCATACAAGTGGCCAAAGGTGTTAACAAAGCCCATAGCAGTCCAAAGAATAAAGCTAGGGAATACATGGAACACTAGCCATGTGTGTATACCGCCAATGTAGTACAATATGGCTGCATAAAGAATATTAATCTTCCAGTAGTGTTCGTGTACACGTTTCTGAAACTTGTCACGCAACAAGTCTGCTATGTAACGAACTTTGGGTTCGGCGAATATGCTGCCGTAGAAGCTGTTGATAAAGCCTAAATGTCTGTGCGGAGTGTGCGGATCATCTAGCTCTTTATCGCTGTAGCGGTGATGTTCGCGGTGTACGCTTACCCATCCAATTGGGCTACCCACGCCGCCTAGCACGCCAAAGATTGTACCAATCTTGCGAATGATGGGCAGGGTTTCATAGCTCTTGTGTGTGAGCAGTCTGTGGAATGTAACTGTAATGCCCAAGCATCCTGTTACAAAGTAGACTGCATATGATGTTAGAAAGTCTGCTGCCGTAAATGTAAACAAACAATATACCGCAGCGACATGGCAGAATAGTTGCCAGAGAGGTAGTTTATATTGTTCCATGTAGATATTTACTCTGGAACTTCAACTACCTCCCAGCCAAGCCGTTTTAAATCTTCGCGTATTTCATCAGTTACTTCACTTTCGGCAACATATGATTTTGAGCGTATATATGCCTCTTGTTGTTCTTTGGATAAAGAAAGATATGATTCGTCATCGAGGTCTGCTACGTCCCGTATACCGCTACAGTACCAATCAATGTAGTCACCTTCTTCACGCATATCTGCAATTATACCGCCTGCATAGCGCCACGAACAACTCCAAGTCTTGCCCGCTAACAAAGGCATGAACTCGTTCTTTTGGAAGTCGTTGTTACACATAGCAGCATAAAGATTCTGAGCATAGATTTCGCTGTTACGAACTTTCGCTAGTATCCAATCAGTAGTACGCAAATCGTACTCTAAGTTATTTTCTGCCCAATCTTCTTGTGCTTCTTTCTCAATGGTTTGTTCTAGAAAGTTGTCGTAGTATTCTGCCATTGCCCGTGTGGTGTCATCATTCTCCGGAGTCAAGCCTTCTTCAGCACGCCTACGCAAATAGGATTCTTTTTGAAAACTAAAACGGTTTGGGCTACGAGATAAAGTCATTATTCAAACTCCGATAAGCTGGGAGCATAAACACCGAGATGTTGCACTGTTACGGCTGCTGCTCGATTAGCATACATTATAGCTTGTTCGATGTCAGTTGTCTTTAGGTAAAAGTAACACAATGTTGCCAAAAACGTATCCCCGGCGCCACAAACATCTACCACTTCTACTTGGGGTGCAGGATACATTTTACCCCGATACAAACAACCTTCCTTGCCCATGGTAACAATTATATCACTGGGAACGGATGTAGTTGTACTGTACTCGAAATCGTTTATTTTGACAAAACAACCTTCGAACCGCTTTAGGTCTTTTTTCTTAGTGTCAACAAAGATCGGCCCTTTGAACTGCTGCCTAACTTCTTCTACAAACTCATAGGTAATTGTGCCTTTGCAGTAGTCACTGATTACAATGGCATCATATTTGCTGACATCAAAGTTTACAGTTAATGGACTACAGTTCTTGTCATCGTCTATGCGAATCATGTGCTGAAAACTCTTAATGTCCAACATTCTTGTTTTGACATTAGTATCAGTATGACGATAGTCTACTTGACAGTTTAGGGCTTGTAGGTTTCTTTTGACATTGCCAGCCATGCCAGCAATCTTTTTGTAATGGTCCAACTTGACAATTGGAACCGGAGCTTCAGGACTTAGTCGTTCAACATGCCCATATTGATAAACGTCGACACAATCATCGCCACACAATAAAATTCTAAAGCTCATAGTAAAATGGTCCGGGTGGTGGGATTCGAACTCACGACCCTCTGCTCCCAAAGCAGATGCGCTAACCAGACTGCGCTACACCCGGATGATTGGTGGAAGTTGTAGGGATCGAACCTACGACAGCCTCCTTGTAAGGGAGATACTCTACCGCTGAGTTAAACTTCCATCATTCTATTTAACTTGACACTTCTTTATTTTTATCTTGCTCTTTTTGAGCTTCTTTTTCTCGTTCAATTTCTTTAGACAGTTTGTCTCTGCCAAAGATTACGTCCCATCGTGTTGACCATTCATCATGGCTAACACTGAATGGACGTGGGGCACTTCCTTTTCCACCATCACTCATGATCATCTCCTAATGTTTGGAGCGGAATATCAGAATCGAACTGATGACGTCTGCTTGGAAGGCAGTGGTTTTACCATTAAACTAATCCCGCAAATTGTCTAGCTACTTACACCACATAAGCCCTAAACTGAGCTGTTACTCTGTCCACTGCGAATTCTCCTATGGGAGGGTCGCTGCGCCGCCCGCCTGTGGTTGTTTGAGTATCCCCTATCTGGGGACTCTAGGTCAATTCCACACGTACCTAGCCGTTTCTATAGTGATGGCCTCCACTGACTGAATTAACGTACCAGTCACCGGGTTGTTTGGTTGCGGGGGAAGGATTCGAACCTCCGTCTCCCAGGTTATGAGCCTGATAGTCTGACCTCTGACGTACCCCGCGATTGACTTATATTTATACTAAACCTTCGATAGTCAAGACTTGTGCAACCGCATCGCTGACTTCGATTTCAGTGCGAACGTTAAGTTCAAGCACTTCGTCTTGGATCTTTTGCTTTTGCTTTTTCATTTCCTTGACTGCTTTGCGAAACACTTCGAGGTCTGCGTCAGTGAACAAGCCAGTTGCCACGTTGTCGTTGTAGCCATACAAACGGCTTTCTTCTTTACGACCACGGATCTTTTCCAGCTTGCCCTTGACAACGTCAACGCTGTCACGCACATCCGAATTCGCAATGCCAGTGTAGAACTGGATTTGCTTTTCCAAGTGTGCAATAGTAGTCAAACGACTATTAATGCCTGCACTGTGGTTAGCTTCGCCTACTGCCAAACGAATTTGGTATACTGCATCAGTTAGCGCACGACGACGATCCACATTGGTCATGAACTTGGCAGTAGCGTTTACAAGTTCAGTGTCAACGTCTTGGAATTCGTTGAGTGCAATAGCTGCCTCAAACTTTAGACCCTTGACGATATCGTTAAGGCCTAGTTGAACTGCGTTGGCTTTACGGAGAGTTAGTTTCATTGCTTATCCTTTTTGTGACGGTTTTTGCTTGCATATTGCTCTGCTTCGAGGATCTTAACAAAGCTACGGATCAGTGCTCCACGCTGGTGTGCATCAGCAATAGTGGCTGCACGGCGTTTAACGCTTTTGGGTAATTTAACTGCTCGGGGATCGTATGCCATCTTTTTCTTTCTTTAAAAACAAATTGTACAACAAAAATATAACGGAGTCAAGAAAGCGAGTAACCAACAGGACAATTGACAGGTAAACACATTTACCAACAAGTCACAATGCACAAAGCACAGAGACCTGCATATTCCTGGTTAGCAAATCACAAAGTTGATTAATTATAGGGACCAGTTCACGCAAGCACGACTAGGCATGAAGCCCAGTTGCCAGATTTAAGTCATTGTATCTATTTTCAGTAGAACAATGGATTAGTCAGCCCTCTATCCTTCTCTTCTCCGGGCAGTTTGCAAATGCATCCTGCCAAAACTTATTAACTTATGCATCAATTATAGCAACGAACTATATTAATGTCAAAGGTTTTTGGTAAACCTGATGAATTAAATTTTGTGGCATCTCAGATTAAATACTCATATTACTTGAGAGGCAACTATGTACGTTATTAATATCAATTGGATTGGCGGACCAGAATGGGATGATGAAGCACCTAGCATGTTCAACCCAAACAAAAAGAAAAGTGCAACCGAGCACTTGATCGAAACTGGTGGACAATCTATTGACGAAGCAATTGAAAAATTCGACAAATTTCGCAATTACCCAATTAAAGTAAAACAATATAAAAAGCCCGGTGTGAATTGGGTAACCGAGCTTTATATTACAGAAACAGAAGAACAAAAAGCTCTTGCTATGGTAGATGAACTTGTTAAAATGTACAACATCAAGAAAGAGCAATTGGCTACTGATAAATCAGACTATACGATTGAAATCGAAGTAGTGGATCAGTAAGTAGTTAGATGGTCAATTTTTAATTTCTGTTTGAACTCGTCTGCGAATACACCATCTATTCGCAGACTCCATGTCATGCACTCATTGGTATCGCCGCCGTGCATATCTAAATCGTTGAAGAAGATGGCAGGACTATTGACATCATGTCTTTGGTTGTTATGCTCATCATAAACGTAAAACTTCTTAATCCCTGTAGGATTCAACCAAATGAATTCGTTGTTATGGGGCAAACTTGCAACTCCATCTCTGTGCAAAGGTAATTTGCAATCGTGTTCGTGTAAGAAGAACAGTATTCTGCCGTAGTCTTTGAATACTGGACCAATCAAGCTGTCTAGCCAGACCTTTAGTTTGGGAAAATTCTTAACGTTGTTTGTCCAGTCAAAGTTTTCTGAAGTTGTTTTCTTACGATAAGCTACCAAAGGATCTACGCCTTTCTTGGGCTCTCGCAAGTAAACAGTTGTGCTAGGATTATATAAATGAAAGTACAACTTGGCAAAAATGTTTTGCTGGTTGTGTGTCATTCTGTTCCATCCGTATTCGTCGCTAGCAGGATCTTTTGCTAATTTACTTTTCATTAGCATAAAGTTTCCGTACTTGCCACTTTCAATAACACCCGGGCCATAAACACCTGCTTTGATATCACTGGCAGCAATACCCATGCAAATTTCCATGTTTAAGTCTTTGAGTGTTTGAATGTCTAGATGTTCTTGACAGTCAATAAACGGCTTTCCGTCGATGCCTTTCATATTATTCCTTTATTAAATGTATAGGATCTTTTTTAAATCTAAATGTTATAACGCCACGCAATACTTTCGTATTGTTCCATGCGCTGTGCGGTTTGGTTATGTTTAAAATAACAGGACTGGTTGACTTGTATTCAAGGGCCTTGACAACTTGTTCGGCAGTGAATTTAGAATAGACAACATTGTTTTCGGGTCTATGAGAAATAACAGATTCTTGTCCGTGAGCGATGTCATACATTCTAGTAGTGGAATCTGCCGCTTCGTAATTCAAAGGAAAGTTAATAGCCAGTCTAGGTCCGCCCATATCAGTATAATCAACGTGTATGTCTTGTTTGAAATCTACTCTATGATTGATTAGAAAAGACTGTAATGGCTCTAGTCCATTTTGATCAAACCATGCAAACACAGTTGGCATTAGTTGTTTGAGTTCTTCGAGATTCATTTCTTCAAACCTCGAAGGAACCAGGGGATATTTTTCTAGCAAGCGTTCGATATCCTTGGGGTCGTAAGGAATATCTATGTACTGGTAGTAAAAATTGTCTAAGTTCATCAGCTTCTCTTTTTAATTAGTTCGATGACTAATCCGCTAGGGTCAACTTCCCACCAATTAACTCGACCAAAGTGATATGCTTGCACATCTCCGTGATGGTTGTTGTGCCAACATTCACCTAGTACCAAAGGAAACAGGATAGGAGCATTTACGCTGTTGTCATCTGTTTCGTAATTTTTATATCCCAAAGACTTAAAGTGATTCAAGCAATTAGTAGCTGCATAACTGTGGAAGGTAATAAAGCTAGGAACAATGCAGAACCAAATCCAAAAGTCGAAGCTAATCAATGCAATAATCAAGTTAGCTGCCCAATATAGTTCCATGTAGTATTTGTGAATGAACGAGTATTCTTTAACCTTGAGTAAGTCAATAATGTCTCTGTAGTTGATGTCGTTTTCTTCAACTTTCCATAGCCACAAGAACCAACTGGTAAAAATGCCTTTGTTAGGAGTATGCGGATCTCGCTCGCCATCGCTATAGGGATGGTGCAAGTCTCTGTGGATGGCAGTCCAGAAAATAGGACTACCTTGGCCGGCCAAGCCTGCAAAGAACAATAAGATATATCTAATAGGCTTCCAAGTTTCAAAGCTCTTGTGGCTTACGTATCTGTGATAGCCTATCGTAACGCCCAAAATCATAATACAGAAATAACCCAAGCCTAGGTATAGCCAATTAATTGTTTGCCAGTTGCCCATAAAAGCACTGACTATGGCCCAAACGGCCAGTATGTTCATTGGCACTAGCCCGCCCCAAAGGGTTTTGTATTTGAAAGTTCTCTTTACAAAATCTGTAAATGTAAGTGATTTAAGCATCGTTGTTTTTCCAGTTATATGTTTTTGGCACCAAATACTCCCATTTCTTTGTGCCAGTTCTTACTCTTATTTCGCTATTTAGCAGTACACGACCCATACTTCCCCAAACCCAGGGTATGTCGGGCTGGGTATTTGGAGGAACAATGATGCTCCATTCATAATCATAACTACCGTCAATGTCTTTAAAATACCTGTCTGCAACTGCTTGGTATCTGCGACTGTTGTTTTGTGGAATGACCATGTGCCAACGCTTAAGGCCCTTGGCTTCGCACTCTTCGAACATCTTAGTCCACAGTTCTAACATGCCGTTTGTTCGAACACTGAAGCCCGGGCGACTTTTTAAATTACCAACAACCCAACTGTCATTCCAAGGTGCAGGCAAATCACACCTCCAACCCATACAGCTAACTAACACGTTGTCTTTGTAGTAGCCATACAAAAAATGTGTATTGTTATTTTTTAGGTAATGTTTTTGCATACCCTCGAGCCATCTGGACCTATATCTTAATATGTCACCAACGTCGTCTGCCAAGACATCCGTTATGTTGCTCTTGGTATTGACTAGCTCTTTGAGTTGATCCAAGTCGCTCATGTCCAAGCGTTTGATGCCGTTTAACTTGTAGTCATCAATGCTTTTCCAATTTTGTAAAGTCGCAGCGTTGCCGTAGTAAATGATTTTTTGCCAGCAACTTTCATCGCCTTCATTGTTGCAAGTTAAAAACTTTTCCCGGGGCAAATAAAATTCCAAGCCCGTCATTGCTTGCAGCTTTTCGCTGGCCCATTCTTGCCAATTTCCGTCGCCCTGACGGCTCATGAAAACGCCTTCTGCTTTTCTCAATTGGCACCAGCTTAACTGATCCTCTAGTACTTTGGCAAAGCCTTCGCTTATATCAAATATAGGGCCCGTCATCATCTTGGGCTTCCAAAGACGATTTAAGATTCTGTATGTATTGTCGGGCCAACACGGCCTTTTCAAAATACTACAAACAATCTCCGGTTCTCCAGAGTGTCCCCAATAAATAGTTTTAGCACTTACTTCATTGATGTGATCTTTGCTGTAATTTTTATACAGGCGGTGACCTTCATTGACGTAATGCTTTTTTCTCAGGTCTTCATAAATCTCGTCAAGAACGGGATCTGTAGTCCAAGTAATTGCCTGATTCTTATACATAACTCAAATGAAATTAATTCCTAATCCTTGCAAAAGCATTTGTAAACTGAACAAAGACGATATCTGCATAGGCTGTAAACGTACTAAGGAAGAAATAGCTTCCTGGCCTAAGTTAACTAACGAACAGAAAAAAGTCATTGTAAACAGAATATCTGCCGAAGTCAAGAAAGATACTTGAATCTTCCTGTAAATTTTTCGGCACTTCTGTTCAAGTGTTCTTCCAGAAGTGCCTTATCCTTAGTTCTGTGAATAATCAATAGAATAATTTTATTCACTCCATCTTCCCTGTCGCTGCCATGCATACATGTACTGTTGTTGTACATGAAGGAATTGCTTTCTGCGGGCAAGTCTACATAGTTTGTTCCTGCTCTGGGATGCCAAACTTTAAAAGTTGGTTTGCTGTTTTCATTATAGATCATTGAACGCAAAGCGCCGGGCTCTGTGGAGTGATCTCTGTGCCATGGAATAGGTTGGTTACTCATCCATAGTCTACAGAATACAATCTCCGCCCAGGGAAAAGCTGCTTCTAGATCTTCAAGCAAGTTAGGAAAAATTTCTTTGTAATCTAAAAATGGAACTTGCCAATGATTGTCATCGAGCAAGTTTTGTGTTTTAGCATAGATGTTGAGACCTTTGAAGAAATCAATTTTCTTAGAGTTGTCAGATGCAACATTGCCAGCCGGATCGCTTTTAACAATATAGCTAGAACCTGAATGCTTGTTCCAAGCATCCCAAAATAAATCCCAGTCTTTAGGTTCGATACGAGGCGCATCTAAAACTGTCCACACTAATTTGTCTTCAGTATATTTTGTCATAATTTTGATTTCCAGATTAAATCTTTTTCTTTTGATTCTTCTATTTGCTTCAACAACAAGTTACGGTCTTTTACTCTGCCGAAACTTTTCATCAATATCTTGTAGTGCCCGGGAATAAAGTCTGCACCATGGAAGAAGTTTCTGTTGTTAAAGGCAAATAAGTTACGTTCTTTGCTGTAGGGCACGTACTGCTCTTCTCTTGTTTCGTTGTTGCGAATTTTAAAAGTAGGACGAGGGTTATCGTCATAGATTAGGCTACGTACAGCAACAGGGGCTTCGGTTAGTGGCGCAGGGTCAATGTGATAGTAGACATCTTTAATACATGCCCAAAGCACAACAACTTCGCACTCATACCAAGGAAGTTTTTGTTCCATTTCATCTACGTATGCTTGCCACATATCAGGAGCATCTAGAACAATGTTTTGTTTCCATGTGCTGCCTTTTAGGTAGTTGTCATTTTTCATCCAGGTAATCATGCCTTCGAAGTTGGCTGTCTGATACAGCATTTCTAAGTCGTTGCCTGCACTGTTAAGGTTACCTAAGTCATCTTTTTTGATTTTTGTTAGTAACTCTTTTTTGTTATTCCAAATATCCCAAAATCTTGGCATATCGTTTGGCAGTAGTGGTTCCACATCTGGTATAAAGTAACCAATCTTGCTCAAGTCCATCATTCCGTCCCTTCGTATTTCGCGCCAATCGCTATTTGATTATTTATGAAAAGTTTCAGTCCTTCTGGGTCAACCAAGGGTCCGTCTATACGCACAAGAACTTTTCTACCACCTTCGGGTGCAGTTGCACCATGGACATAGTTTTCGTTGTTAAAGAAAAACAAGTTAGGGCCCTGTGTTAGATCTGGTGTAAATTTTCTAAGTGTGCTCTTGTCTCTTAGATAAAATGTTCTTTCGTTGCAGTCATCTAGTAAGCCTATTCTAGGAGCACTGGGGAAATGATCCTTAGGTAGGCCGTCGTGGTGCATTTTTATTTTTTCTTTGTTAGACCATAGCGTAATTCCCTGCACATTGTACCAAGGTAATTCTCTAATCACACGCTGTACAAGCTCGCCAAATAATTCATCATTGGGCTTATAGTTAACAGACCATACAATTTGTTGCTGATAGGTCGGCTTTTGCCATATTGTAACGCCATCCCAAAACTCGCCGTCGAAGCCACCGCCGTTGCCACGGCTGTCTTTTTGTATGCGTTTGATAGGCACAGTAACTTCATCCCACCATGCCCAAAAGCGTTCTTTGTCCACTTCATATCTTGGCAAGTTAGGAACAAAATATGCTAATTTAGATAAATCTCTATCCATTTGATTTTCCATCTATTAAATGCCAAGGGTCGTTATAGAATCTAAAGCTCAAACTAACTCTTGATTTATTTGTATTGTTCACCACACTGTGAACTTTTTTAACATTTAAAATAACAGGCTTAGTTAAAAGATAGCTGGCTTTAACAGGTACGCCATATACTAGATACCTATAATAAGGTATCATTGTTCCTTTTGTGAACAGCCTGACTGACGACAATCCGTCTTCGTCCCACATTTCTGTGTAAACATCCTCGGTATTAGCAACGGGGAAATTTATAGCCAGCATTTCAGGACCGTCGTCTTTGTGAGGACTTTGCCTATGATTTTGTGGCGTAGAAATATAAGCAACCTTGATGGGGTTGATCTTATTTGCCGTACACCAGTTTTTAAAAGTTGGCAATGCTTCTAACACTTCTCGGCAGTTGATAATTTTAAAATAATTTTCTTCAACTGGGCGAGCTTGGTAAAAGGCTGCGATTTCTCTTTGTATTTGCTCGAATGTTTCAGGCAGCATTTCGAGATAGTTAAAGTAGAATTCTTCGCCGCGCCAGTAAGGTGCAAGGCTTAGTCGTCTACCATGTTTATCGTAGGCAAACAAAATGCTTTTTGTAGGTGTTAGGTGAAAACGAGTACACAAATTTTCAACCTTTGGTCCGTATTTAGTCCACCAGTAATCTGCAGAAACTTTTTCAACCAAGGCATTAGCCAAATGCACTGCTGACAAGTTTACGTAGCCGATATTATTTAAGATTTCAAGCTCGGGTATCTGATGCTTTGAAAACAAAACAGATATTCTGTTAAAAGGAATAGAAAAAGACTTGCTTAAACTAATACTCACTGTTTCAAAGCTACCAACGTCCAAAGTAGACGGCTCAACTAATCCCAAGTAAGCACAATCTAAATGCACACGCTTAGGATTACATTTTAAGGCAAAGTCTATTTCTGTATTATCGCCCTGACTGTAGCCTGGCCAAGAAACAACAATGTCGTCTACATCTTGAGGTTCTTCGAGTGCTTGACAAGGCTTGCCTGACTTTTCGTGCCAACGAGAATAATACGAATAGTCATCCTTCTTGAAAGCAATGTTGTTGGTTCTTCTAAACAACTCGTTTAAGGAGTCGGAATTTCCATTCATTATATAGACAAATGGAAACTCTCTCTTAGAAAAGTTAATGAGCCACGTGCTGGCCCATTTACGTACTGCAACCTTTAGTTTACCTGTAGGATCCCAGCGCTCTTTCCAATGCAACTCCTTGTCCCAGGGACTATATGCCCCGGGACCGGTTGCTTCTTCGATAATACTAGAGATAAAATCATCTCTAATTGGCTTGATGAGAGTTTTATAAATCTCATCAGGATGATTAAAGTCTCTGTGCTCGTCGGCTCTTAATTCATCAGACATTCAAGTGGTCCAGCAAATTTCCAATAGTCTTAATATCATGCTGTGGATCAGGTACTTCAACATTGAATCGTTTTTCAAATTCCATCTGAAGTTCAACAATGTCTAAACTATCCAAGCCAAGGTTTTGAATTGGATCGTCGCGAGAAAAGTCTTGTAGTTCTTTCTTGAACAAATCCTTGAATGCTGATTTTAGAAAATCAATTTTTTCCTGTTCTGTCATAATTTCCTCTATAGGTAATAAAATATTTAAGAATCAAAGCCAATTACTTTAGCTGATCTTGAACATATTTTGAGATGAAAAACCAATACTTTGTTGACATGCTTCTCCAGTTCAAGTCAACAACTTTAGTTTTGCATATTGTGTCATAGTCATAGCCTAGACTTGCATAACTAGGAATGTACCAAGTCATAGGTTTAACCATCTCTAATCGTCTTGGGTCGTAGTTCAACTCGCCGCACATTTTAATTGCTTCATGGAACGTTGATGTATCATGTTCCCAATAGTCGTTGTCGCTTGGATTAGGAAATCTAATACCATATGTGCTTGCGTTGCGTTCGAATTCCGTTGCGCCTGCATTTTTATTTAAAAACAACTGTAAGAAGAACCAAGTATCAACTACTTTATTTTCTATGAGCCAGTTCTGTGTTTCTCGCAAGGAGTCTTCCGTTTCATATGGCAAGCCTGCAATAAAGCTACAAGTCATATGAATATCATCTCCCCATTTTTCTCTTAGCTCTATCAGAAAATCTTTACCGTACTTTCCGTTCCATCCTTTGCCTAAACATGTACTTGCTTCGGGGTGAAAACTTTCAATGCCAAAGTAAGCAGATTTTAAGCCTGTTGCCTTTAACAAGTCTATAGTATGCTTGTGAACGCCGATTAAGTCAAGTCTGTTGTAGCCCACCCACTCGAATTTAAAAGGCAATCGCTGTACAATCTCTGCCAATCGTTCTATCTTAGTTGTGCTTTCGTTGACTGTGTCGTCCATGATTTGATACTTGGTTGTACCAAACATTTCGTAGTTGCGAATCAGCTCATCTTCAATGTACTTTGCGTCTCGGATATAAGTGTCTGTTTTTTTGCCCACCAAAGGATAAGAGCAAAACTTGCATTTAAACTGACAACCACGTGCAAGCTCTATGGGCAACGATTCTGTTGTCTGAATCGCACTTCCTTCATCAAAGCAGGCCGTTAGGTTTTTAATGTCAAACATACATCCACCAGCCGCGTCTTGATTTGTTTTTTCCTTCATGTATTTCAACAACTGGTCTTCGGCATAGCCTGTAAATTGCCGCCATTGAAACTTACGCTCTTTACCTATTCTGCCAACACCCGGATGCCCGCCCAATAACCAGTCTAATTTAGGATTCTTGAGCTGTAAGATTATTCGTGCTTTGATGACCCATTCGGGTTCGTAATACAAATCTTGTGTAGGGTTATCGTAATAATCTTTGCGTTGTCTATTGGAGTATTGTGTATTTTTCCAAAACGTTGAACTGACGCCAATAGCGATAGTATCCGAGTCGATATGTCGACTTGTAATCTTGACTAGGTTGTCAACTGACATTGCATGACAAAAATCAATTACCTTAGCAGTAAATCCGTTTTGTCTTAGCCAGTGTGCAAGGATGTGGGGACCAACTGGCCTTGTTATGTTTACTGGTTCGTTGTAACTGTTCCAAATAATTATTTGTGCCATATTCTATATTTAAAAAAATAGTCATAAAAAAAGGCTCCATATGGAGCCTTTGTATTGGAGGTCGGGGTAGGATTTTAACCTACGAATCAACCGGGTTGCAACCGGAGCCATTAAACACTCTGGTACCCGACCATAAACTATTATGAAACACACTACTTTTCCTACTTATTTGTTTAATGTGGTTCGTAGCCCCCACGGTGCAGTGTGTTTTATAATAGTGCCTAAGGTTGAGATTACACCTTAAGCCAGTAACACCTCGAGCATTATACTACACCTTGCGAGTATAGCTTCTCTCGACATCCACAGCAACCTGTTTCCAGTATCACTGTCTGTTACCAGCATCGCCGTTTTTAAAGTCAGGCAGTAGACTTGTCGTTATACGCTACTCTGTACCTTCTTTCCCGTTGACCTTGCGAGCCATTCAGTTGCGCTAACAACTTACGAAACTTCTAGTACAAACCAATTTCACCTTGCGAGCTACGTTGGACTTGATTCACTTGCGTGTCAAGCATTAGATGCTTTTCACGTATAACCGA
>JACCEE012289004.1_pt1 | contig 82391 bp, 76 predicted proteins | sample 7449931 | NCBI WGS metagenome assembly JACCEE01 (sample SAMN15323457, study PRJNA562643) | freshwater metagenome | isolation source: river surface water | place: USA:Blue River Watershed | collected 2017-08-19
ACCGGCTCAAGGACATTGAGGCCTACGAAGAAGCCAGCCTGGTCCGGAAGGTGTTCTAGGGGCGCCTTGGGAGGCCCAGAACGGATTCGAACTTGTTCGAACGACTTGGAATCAGTTCGAATTGATCTTGGCGGGGCAGAGGAGATTGTTTAACTAACTCGCTCAGTTTTCAGACCCCCTGATTTTGGTGGTGTCGGGGATTCGAACTCATCAAGACGAGGGATCTTTAGACTCAGATCATGCAGTCTGTCGACGAAACAAGGCGCAGACGCCAAAAATGGCCAATGTCATCACTACTGTTGGCCCGCTTGGCGTGTCGGCCACCCACGACAGGAGAAGGCCGACCCAGCAAAAAAGTGAGGCAGTACCTATGGCTGCCCATGAGTTAAACCCTCTTTGAATCCAAAGCGCTGGCGCAATCAAGCTGGCAAATACAAGAAACAAGCCCAGCGCCGGAACCGCCACACTCGCGATCACAGCAAAGACGGCGTAGAAAAACGCATCGTTTGAAAGCCAATCCTTAAGCTTGGTGACGTGTACGGCAAGCGCCGCCAACATCAGTACGCCAACGCTGAACGGATCAACCCAAAGAACGTCTGCGGCCAGTAAATGAAACAGCTTTTCTCGGCCATGTGGGTGCTGGCTTGCCCCCAAAAGTGCCATGCATGCACCAGCTACGTAAATCAGTCCAATCAACGCCTCTCGTTGCTGGCTCCACTTTCGGGCGACCCAAGCGACACCGAGGCTGACAAAAATAGCACCCAAGGTGGCGGCGACTTGATCCATCAGCGGTGAATCGACGTGGACGGCGTGGTTGACCCAAATGACCGCTGAAGCTGCTGCCTGCGCAACGGCCAAGTCGATGAATACAACCCCGCGCCTGAGCACCTGGGTTCCCAGGGGGGTTAGCGCCAAGATGCCTGCAATCAGTGCAAGGGCGGGCAAAGCGAACCACGTGTCCATCGCGTTCTACTTTGCCAGACTGCTTAACTGAGTAAGCACCTGATCAAACCATCTCACGATTCCCCCTGGCTGTTCGTCTGTCACCGTCGCAGGAAGAATCAGCAACCGAGATTGCATACCCATACTGGTAGCCAGCCAACGCGCCGGCTTCGGGTCATGGTGTTGGGCGACGATGATCCCAATGGGTTGTTGAGTCTTGACCTGCGCAAGCACCTTATCCAAGTGGGTGGCAGTCGGGGGCATTCCGGGCTTGGGCTCAAGATCAGCAATTGGCTTGATACCCAACCACGGCCACAGGTAGCCAAACGATGCATGCTGCGTAACAACCGTTCGCCCTTTGAGTGCCCACGCCTGCTGTTCCCAGGCCACGATCTTTGCGGCCATTTCGGACTCGAACCGGATCAGGTTTTGGTCGACCTTTGGCCTCTCCTCAGGGAATACGGTTCCGAGTCTAAATGCCAAGGCCCTGGCTACTTGCAAGACCCTACGCGGATCAGCGTGGAAATGCGGATTGCCGCGCGCATGAACATCCCCAGAAAACGGCGTGATGGTTCCCTTAAAGGGATCCATCAACTCCACATGATCGGCGGCAAAAAACATCGAAGGCTGGCCAGACTGCACTTTTGAATTCCCAGCTCTGTCCTGCAGCATGGGCAGCCACCCGGCTTCGAGTTCAGCTCCGGTACAAATCGCAAAATCAGCGCGACGCAGTTGCGCGATCAGGGAGGGCCTTGCTTCAATGTGGTGGGGATCCTGAAGATGCGTGGTCGCAGTTTGTACGGTCGCCTCTGGTAACAGCGTCCGAGTCAGCGATGCCCATTCGGGTTCACAAGCGAAAACGGTGATGGCATGAGCCTGACATGCCGTTGCCAGTCCAAGCGCGAGGATCGCATTAGTAAGAATGCGCACCGTGGGCTCCAAATCCAATGACGTACTGCAATTGAATGCTGCGTCTGGCTGGATTCGCAAAGACAGCTTCCCCTTGGTCGTTAGTCCCGGAGGCGCTCTGGTTGGTCAACTGTAAGCGCAGGGTCTGCATGTGGGTGGGTTTGTAGGCGACCATGATGGCGTTTTCCTTCAGCCGCCCCGTACCAAATTCAATATCGCCCCCATGGTCTTCTGACTTGTGAACTCTTAACCAGTCGGTTCGCACGCCCGCCTCCCATGCTTGGTTGAATTTCCATACAGCTCCCAGCGATGAAGCTTTGTGGCGCATGTCACTGTCAGCATAACGATTGATACCGCTGACCTGCGCGTATTCCCAGTTGATACGCAGTTGTTGGTTGCGGCTATTTCCATCAGGCGCCCATTTCCACACCAGATCGCTGATCCACATGCGCTTTCCGCTGAAGCTTGCCGCATGGCAGTGAGCTTCGGCAGAAGGGTCATGCGCCTCTACCAAGGCTTCGCGCCGGTTATGGACATGCGACAAACCCCATTGCCAGCTACTCGATTTGCCAATGTCATTGCCCATTTTCAAGTTCACCGTGCTGACCCTTGAGGTGGAATCGGTTGTGGCTTCGGGAACCAATTTTTTACCGCTGAAAATTTCAGCCCCTAAGCGCAAATAGAAGGAAGTAGGCGCCGTCCAATTCAACCGGATGCCGTCGTCATACCAGTGCCCACCGAGGAAACCTCTATACAGCAAGGGCCGCTCTGTGAAGTCGTCAGTATGGGGATGCAGTTCGTTGAGGTAGCCAACCTGGGATGCGAAACGGCCAGCTCGCACCTGAAGGCCGTGTGGCAGCGATCGGGTCTGCACCCAAGCGTTTTCAACATGCTTTTCGAGTTTCTTGTCTTGAGTATGGAAACTCACAACGGCCTCGCCACTGAAATGCTCGTTGATAGCGCCACGCAGCAGCAGATCGCTGTGCCCAAGCCCTAGCCCTTTGTCACGGGCGCCCAATTCGAGCCCTTGGGATGTGGCCGCAGCATCGAGCACGACGCCGGCCTGCCAGTTGGCAGCACCCGGGGCGGACTGAGCGTGGCTCGTGACCGCGGCTGAGCCCAGAGCCAACGCCATGCAAGCCAAGCGGAAAATGTTTCGGGTCATATCGTGCTTTCAAGAAAACAAAACCTGAAGTTTATTGCAAACGCATTCGCATTAGCAAGAGATAGTGTTTGGTGTAACCTTCGCCCTATGGAACGATCGACGAAGCAACGTGCAGCGATACAAGAAGTCCTAGGCAGGCTAGGTCGGCCGCTTCTGCCGCAAGAGTTGCTGGCGGAGGCTCAGAAATCCGTGCCCAACCTCAGCCTGGCCACGATTTACAGGAACATCAAAGCCTTGGTCGCTGATGGTCTGGTCGAGGTGGTGTCTCTTCCAGGAGAAGTGGACCGATACGAAGTCCACAAGCATCACCACCACCATTTCCATTGCAACAGTTGCCAGCAGGTGACTGACATTGATGCGTGTCCTGGGGACCTGAGCAAGTTGATGCCCAAAGGCTATTCATTGGAGGAGCATCAAATCACTCTCTATGGAAAGTGCCCTGCTTGTTCGGCAGGTGCTTGACCGCGACGGTCCGTAGATGAGTTCGAATCCCCACCGCCCACAACCCGCATGAAACTTGGGTTTCCGCAAAAGCTCCTGACTTTTCGCCGCAGTACGGCAACGGGCGTTACGGAAAAATAACGTTAATCGTTGTTCTGGTTGGATTTTTTCGAACTCGCTCAGTCAAGTGGTTCTGAGCACAACAGCGTCTCAATCGCGCTGAAGCCCCTGTGTGAAGGGACTTTCTTCAAGCTCTGGTCAGGAGGTGACCGAGAAAAAGTCAATCAGATTAACAGCTTGTAGTCTGCGGTTGAAAGATTGAAGATTTGAAGAAACTTTGCATGGCGGAGAGGGGGGGATTCGAACCCCCGATACGGATGAATCCGTATGCCGGATTTCGAATCCGGTGCATTCGACCACTCTGCCACCTCTCCGCGGTCGGGTTGGATTCTATCCGAGGGGCAGCGCCGCCCAGGTCAGCACCCAGAGCGCATCACTGTTTTTTCGGTGTGAGAACCATGGCGTTGCGAGGTGCCATGGTGAGTTCGATCTTGGCATTGCTCAAAGCCATGCCCTCAGCAATGTCGATGGTGACGGTGCGATCGGCTTTGTTGAACACCAAAATGCTTCTGGGTCCACGAATGGCAGACAAGAGGTTCCAGCCTTTGCCTGGCAGCGCCTGAAGGAAAAAGGCGTAGGACGATGCCGCATCCTGGCCTGCATCCAACACCACCTTGCCCACCCAGTTATCCCCCGCACCAATGATCAGGGATTGGCCGGCAATGATCTTGCTGCCGGCTGGCAATTCGGTTTGCCCCAGCAACTCCAGACCGCTGAATGCCGAAGGCGCTGCGGCAGTGTCAGAGCCCATGAGCGAGGTGTTGGCACAGCCGGCCAAGGCCAGCAGCAAGCTGGTCGCGACAAGGAGCCGATGCGATGTCAGAAGTGAGGGGGTCATTGCATCATCTCCCAATAGGGTAGTGGCTCAAGGCACGAGCCATTCTTGGTGGTTGAGGTAGGGCCTCAAGGCCTGCGGAATGCGGATGCGGCCATCGGCCTGCTGGTGATTTTCCAAAACGGCCACCAAGGCGCGACCCACGGCCAGGCCTGAGCCATTGAGGGTGTGAACCCAATCATTTTTGCCTTGCGCATTTTTGAATCTGGCCATGAGTCGCCTGGCTTGGAATGCGCCGCAGTTGGACACCGAGCTGATCTCACGGTATGCGTTTTGCCCCGGCAGCCACACCTCTAGGTCGTGCGTGCGCGCCGCGCCAAAGCCCATGTCGCCCGTGCACAAGAGCATGACGCGGTAGGGCAACTCCAGCTTTTGCAAGATGGCCTCGGCATGCGCGGTCATGTCTTCCAGTGCCTGAGCACTGTGGTCGGGGTGGGTGATCTGAACCATCTCCACTTTGTCAAACTGGTGCTGGCGAATCATGCCCCGAGTGTCGCGCCCTGCACTGCCCGCCTCGGAGCGAAAGCACGGAGTGTGTGCGGTGAGCCGCATGGGTAATTCAGATTCGGCCAAGATTTGGTCTCGCACCACATTGGTCAGCGTCACTTCACTGGTGGGAATGAGGTAGAGCGCCTGACGGTCTTCTGCACCATCTTGTCCACCTTTGTTGGCAGCAAACAAATCGGCCTCGAACTTGGGCAACTGCCCAGTGCCAAACAAGGTTTGCGCACTGACGATGTAAGGCGTGTAGCACTCGGTGTAGCCGTGTTCCTGGGTCTGGACATCGAGCATGAATTGCGCGAGCGCACGATGCAGGCGCGCCATCGGACCACGCATGAAGGTGAATCGCGCACCAGAGAGTTTGGCGCCCATTTCGAAATCCAAGCCCAACGGCTCGCCCAGGCTCACATGGTCTTTGGCTTCGAATCCCAAGGGCTCGGGGTTTTGCCCCTTCGGTGCCCAGCGGCGCAACTCCACATTGCCGGTTTCATCTGCGCCCACGGGCACGCCTTGCAGCGGCAGGTTGGGTACCGCATGCAGCAAGGTCTGCAACTCGGTCTGGATCACATCCAGGCGCAAGGCTGATTGTTCGAGCTGGGTTTTGAGGTCTCCCACTTGCGCCATGATCTGATCGGCCTGGGCATGCTCACCCTTGGCCTTGAGCTGACCCACTTGCTTGGAGAGGGCGTTGCGCTGAGCCTGCATCTCCTCGGTTCGGGTTTGCAAGGTCTTGCGCTCGCTCTCCAAGGCGGTGAAGGCGGCCACATCAAGGAATGCCTGGGGGGATTTGCGCTGATTGAGCGCGGCCACGACCGAATCGAGATCGCGGCGAAGCAGTGTGATGTCTAGCATGCCCGGATTCTAGAGGCGCGCGGTCGCAGGGGATGGCGCCGCATCTGGACCCTTGAGGCCTTTGGGCAAGGGAAACTGAATCGTCTCTTGAACGCCGGGCATGCGACGCACCGCCACGGCACCCAATTGCCGGAGCTTGTCGATCACGCCTTGCACCAGCGCATCGGGTGCAGAGGCACCCGCCGTGAGGCCCACGCGACCTGCGCCCGTGAGCCACTCGGGACGCAACTCGCTGGCATCGTCAATGAGGTAGGCAGGCAAGCCCCTTTGCACCGCCACATCGCGCAGCCGGTTGCTGTTGGAGCTGGTGGGGCTGCCCACCACAATGACCACATCCACTTCGGCGCTCAAGGCCTTGACGGCATCCTGGCGATTCTGGGTGGCATAGCAAATGTCTTGCTTCTTGGTTTCTCTCACCTTGGGGAATCGATGGCGAATGGCGTTGAGGATGTCGGCGGTGTCGTCCACGCTCAGCGTGGTTTGGGTCACCACAGCAAGCAACTCGGTTTGCGCGGGTTCGACACGACCCACGTCGTCCAGGCATTGAACCAGGTGAATGCCGTCGTCGAGCTGCCCCATGGTGCCCTCGACCTCGGGGTGCCCTTCATGACCAATCATCAGGAATTCATAGCCTTCACGGCGCAGCTTGGCAACCTCCACATGGACCTTGGTGACCAAGGGGCAGGTGGCATCAAAGACCCGAAAGCCCCGCCGCTCGGCCTCGATTTCCACCGATTTGGGCACCCCGTGGGCGCTGAAAACCAGGGTCGCGCCGGCTGGCACCTCTGCCAAGTCTTCGATGAAGATGGCACCGCGCGCGCGCAAATCGGCCACCACATGGGTGTTGTGAACGATCTCATGCCGCACATAAATGGGTGAGCCAAACAAGGTCAACGCGCGCTCAACGATGTCGATGGCGCGGTCCACTCCTGCACAGAATCCTCGGGGCTCGGCCAGCACAATTTCATTCAAGGTGGTCATCTCAAAGCACCCCAATGAGTTGGACTTCAAAGCGCACGGCTTGCCCAGCCAGGGGGTGATTGAAATCGAGCAGCGCCGCATCGACTTGCACCTTGCGCACAATGCCCGCCACCTGTTGGCCAGCTTGCCCGGTGGGGACTTGCACGACCTCGCCCTCTTGCAATTCGTCCACGGCCTCGCCGGCTTGGGCCAATGAGGCCTTGCTGACCCATTGCAGCAAATCGGGATTGCGTTGCCCAAACACCAGGCCGGGTTCAAATTCAAAGCACTCGTGTGCGCCCTCGGGCAAACCCACCAACGCCTGTTCCAGGAGTGGCGAGAGCTCTTGATTGCCCAACGACAACGTGGCTGGTGCCTGACCAAAGGTATTGACCACATCGCCATGCGGTCCGCTGAGTCGGTAATGCAGGGTGAGGAATGCACCAGGTCCCACACGGGGAATGTCATTTGAAAGCGGCGTATTCATGTTGGACTTTGTAAACTGGCTCACATTGTAAAAAGGATGTGGTTCACCCCATGACAAGCTGGTCCATGGGCATGATGTGGGTCGAAAGCCTGCCTCATGATCGCCCAACTCCCTCCCACTCTACAGCCTCGCGAAAAATTGCTTCGCTGGGGGGCTTCTGCCTTGTCCGATGCCGAGCTGCTCGCCATCTTGCTGGGCACAGGCACGCCTGGGCGCAATGTCTTGCTTCTGGCGCAAGACCTCATCGACGCGCACGGCAGCCTGGGGCAATTGCTGCATACCTCACCCGACAGCCTGAGCGCCTCGCACGGCATGGGGGGCATGGCCAAACGGTGCCAAATCGCTTCGGTACTCGAACTTGCCCGTCGCGCCAGCGCCGATGTGCTGCGCCAGCGCGACGTCATGAACTCCCCGGAATTGGTGCAACAGCACTTGCAGCTGCACCTGGGGCATTTGCCGCACGAGGTGTTTGCCATCATGTACCTTGATGCCCAGCACCAGCTCATCGAACTCAACCCCATGTTTCGCGGCACCCTGACCCAGACCAGCGTTTATCCGCGTGAGGTGGTCAAGCGCGCTCTGGATTTGTCGGCCAGCGCCGTGATCCTCGCGCACAACCATCCCAGCGGGCAGGTTCAACCCTCGCGCGCAGACATCCAGCTCACTCAAACGCTGAAATCCTCGCTCAAACTCATCGACGTGCTGGTGCTAGACCATTGCATCGTGTCCCCGGGCAAGGCTTTGTCCATGGCCAAAGAGGGGCTGATGTGAACCAGCGTTCCCTGCACGACCTCAAACGCGTGATGTCCCAGCTCAAAGCCCATCAGCAGGCCGAGAAAGAGGCCGCTCGCGAGCAGGCTGAACGGGCCAAGCGGCTCAAGGCTGAACAGGACCTCTTCACATTGTCGGTGGGCAAGGTCAAACCCATCAAGGCCAAGGAGCGCGTGCCCCTACCAGCGCCTGCGGTCGCGCCGATTGCCGCGCAGCAGCACCTGGACAATCAGGCCGCGCTGGAAGAAAGCCTGAGCGATGACTTTGATGTGTCCACCTTGCTCGACACCGACGCAGACCTGAGTTTTGCCCAGACGGGCATCGGCAGCGATGTGCTGCGCAAGCTCAGGCGCGGGCATTGGTCGCTGCAAGGCGAGATTGACCTGCATGGTTTGCGCAGCGACGAAGCCCGCACCGCGCTTTCAGGTTTTTTACAGCAAGCCCTCAAGCGCGAATGGCGATGTGTGCGTGTGGTCCACGGCAAGGGATTGGGTTCGCCTGGAAGAACCCCAGTGCTCAAGCAAAAGGTGTTGCGCTGGCTGGTCCAGCGCACCGAGGTGTTGGCCTTTGTTCAAGCCCCGGCCAACCAGGGCGGCGCAGGTGCCTTGCTGGTGTTGCTCAAGGGGCGTTGACGTCAGGATCAGGCTTGTGTGCTGGCTCTGAGGGTTTGCACAACGGGCTGAGCCAACACATCTCGCAGCGCCCAACGTCCCGCCAAATGCGCCAACAGCGCGCCGCCACCTGTACCCAACACCAACCAGATGGGCGAAGCTGTCCAGGTGAACTGGAACACCTTGGCAGCCAACACACTGCCAAGCATCATGGAGGCCACCGCTGCCAAAAACCCACTGAGCGCGCCCACGCCCACCAGTTCAATTTGCTGCAAGCTCACGATCTGGCCCCGCCCACTGCCCAAGGCGCGCAACACGGCGTAATCGTGCGATCTGGCTTCCCGATTGAAGCTCACCGTGGCAAACAACACCAGCAAACCGGCCAGCAAAGTGAAGCCAAACAAGAACTCCACCACCTGCACAACCTGCGTCACCACCGACTGGACCTGGTCTATCGTTTGGCCCACATCGATGTTGGTCACATTGGGGAACCGGTCCACGAGCTGCCGATCAAAGCCCGCTTTGCCTGGTGCCCTGAAAGCCGAGATGAAGGTTTGCGCCAAGCCCTCGGGCATGCGCTCGCGCGGGAACATGAAGAAGAAATTCACATGCATGGAAGCCCAATCGACCCTGCGCACCGAGGTGATCCTGGCCTTGACAAGTTGATCGGCCATTTCAAAGCTCAACCAGTCGCCAACCCCAACGCCAAGCGACTTGGCCATGCTTTCTTCGATGCTCAAGCCCTCGTTATCGTTGGCCTGCCAAAGGCCGGCCACCACCGCATTGTGCGCCGGCATGGCATTGGCATAAGAGAGGTTTTGTTCACGCTCGATGCGACTTTTGGCCCGCTGATCGCTGAACTCTTCGGGACGAATGCTGCGGTCGTTGATGGCCACCAGCCGGCCTCTGAGCATGGGATACCAATCTAAATTCACGATGCCTTGCTCGCGCAAGTGCGCCATGAAATCCTGTGCCTGATCAGCCTGGATGTTGATGACAAATCGATTGGGTGCGTCCGCTGGTGTGGCCGAGCGCCAGCCCTGGATCAGGTCGGTGCGCAACATGGCCATGGAGATGAGGGCCAACAAGCCAGCTGAGAGTGCGCCGACTTGCAGCATGGCAAAGCCAGGCCTGGCCGCCAGTTGTCGCGTGGCCAGAGCCAAGGCAAAAGGTACCTTGATGCGCAGTTGCAGCATGCGCAAGAGCCACAGCGCCAACCCTGCCACAGCGGCAAAGACAAACACGGCCAGCATGAAGCCCCCAACCACCAGACCGCCAAGCTGGAGGTCATCGCTCATTCGCAGCATGAGTGCAGCAAACCCAGCCATGCCCAATGACCAAACCCCCAGGCTGCTGGCTCGAATCTGTCCCAGTTCGCGGCGAATGACACGCAAAGGGGGCACACTCGCCAACTGCAGCACGGGAGGCAATCCAAAGGCCATGAGAAGGACCAAACCCGAGCCCATGCCGTGCCAGACGGGATTCCAGCTCGCTTCGGCCAAGGGTTTTTCCAGCCAGCGCTCCAGCACGCTCACAAAGCCCCAGTGCGTGGCCCAACCCAACGCAACACCCAAGGCGCTGGCAATCAAGCCCACGCCAACAAATTCCCAAAAGTACATGCGGGTGAGCGTGGATTGCGACTGCCCCATGACGCGCAAGAGGGCACAGTCATTGAGCTTTCTTTGGGCGAAATGGTGGGCTGCCATGGCCACGGACACCGCACACAACAAGGCCGAGAGCAAGCCCACCAGGTGCATGAATTGCACCGCCCTGTCCAAGGTTTGACGCATTTCGGGGCGACCCGATTGCAAGGTGTCCAAGCGGATGCCTTTGCCTGCTGGTGTATCGAGCCAGACATCGCTCCATGCCACAAAGCGATCGATGGCAGCAGAAGGACCGACCAGAGCCAGGCGCCAGGTTGCTCGACTGGCGGGCTGAATGAGTTCTGAAGCCGGCAGATCCGCCATGTTCATCAAGACCCTGGGCGCCAGGCTCATGAAGCCCATGCCACGATCGGGCTCAGAGGCCAAGACACGCTCGATGCGCAAGGTCAATTCACCCAGACCCAGTTCATCGCCCACTTGCAAGTTCAAGGCCTCCAAGGCACCGGGCTCCAGCCAGACCGTGCCAGGACGAGGCACCGCTTGGATGGGCACAGGTGCCAGGTCATAGGCCGTGGCGTTGTTGGGATGCCGCACCAATGCCGCATTGGGCACAGGTTCGCTGGGGCTTTGTTGGGGCAGCACTCGGAGCTGCCCTTTGAGCGGGTGCTGATCGGTCACGGCCTTGAGCGCCACCAAGCGGCTATCGCCCTCTAGGGGTGATTGCCGGGGCATGGCTCGACCCATGGTGGGCAAGCTCACTGTCAGCGAAGAGGTCAGATTCAGCTGGCGGACCTGATCCAGCAGTGCCTGAGGCGGGGGGCGATCCAAAGACAGCACCACGTCGCCACCCAGCCATTCGGCTGCGTCACGGATCAAGGTGGCTTGTAGGCGGTTCGATAAAAAAGTGACCGCCGACAAGACCGCGACACCCAGTGCCACTGCCATCCACAGCAAGCGCAACTCGCCGGCACGCCAATCACGCACCATGGCCCTGAGGGCTGATTCCAAACTTTTCATGAGCCATAGGCTAACCCATGGCGAAAACTTCAACCCGATCAGGAAATGGTGACAAAGACGCTACAAGGGGCTTCTTCAATCAAAGATTGAGACACTGAGCCACTCCACCACCGCTTCATCCAGCCGTCTTTGTGCTTGTGCCCCACCACGATCAGGTCAGCATGCTGGCGCGCAGCGCATTCACAGATCTCGGTCACCGGGTCGCCGCTGACCAGTTCGCCCGTCGCGCTCCAGCCCTCTTTGGCCAACATGGCCAAGCCCTGGTTCAAGATGGCCTGATAGGCCTCTTTTTGCAGCTCTTCCTCCTGGTTGGAATACACAATGCCTTCGGCAACCACCGTATTGAGGTGCAAGGGCATGACCGCCACCAAATGAAGCTGAGCCTGACTCCAGGCCGCCAGGTTTTTTGAGACCAACAGGGCTTTTTGCCCCGCCTCTGAGCCGTTGTAGGCCAACACAATGCGCTGATACACCATCCATCTCCTTGAAGCCGCCCGAGGTTCGCCTAAAAAATCCAGGGCATCCAGCGGGGAATCCCGAGTTGGAGTGAATTTCAAAAAAATAATTAAATCTTGCTATTTTTTAAAAAACAACTATTATGATCAGGACGTTACGAACAAAACCTCGATTGAAGTTTGGGTTTCATTCGTTTCACTTTGATACCTAAGGAATCTGCGATGGCATTCAAAATCCTGGTAACAAGCCAAAAAGGCGGCGTTGGCAAAAGCACTTTGTCGGCCAACCTGGCTGCCTTCTTCAGCATCCAGCAGCACGAACGAACGGTTTTGCTGGATTGGGATCCCCACGGCTCCTCCAGCAATTGGCTCAACTCTGCGCCAGATACAGGCGTTCACGTGGTGCACCAGTCGTTGCCAGTCGATCAAGGCGGCAATCGCCCCATCTTTGATGCCCGCACCCAGATCCGCCGCGCCCTGCCCAACTGCGACGTCCTCATTGCAGACCTGACCTGGACGGATTCCTTGGCCAGCGAACTCATGTTCGAGTTCGACATGGTGCTCGTGCCCACCTCGGTCTCTGAAATCGAATTGGCAGCCACCGCCGGCTTTTTGAATCGCAACCGTTGGGTGTTTGATGCGGCCTCGTCCAAGCGCCCACAGCTGGTGGTGTGCCCCACCCGGGTGCTGACCGAGCAATTGCGCTCAAACGTTTTTTCCAAGCAGCGCTTCCAGGTGAGCTTCATGTTGGCGCCTGCCGTGCTTGAAGGCCAAAAAGCACGCGAGTTGTTTCAGCGTGGCTACCTCATGGACCAAGAAGATTTGTGTGGGCGCTCTTTTTACGATTTCGCCAAGGCAATTGTGGCGGCACGGCTCATCCGCGAAACCAACATGGCGCCTGTTAAAGAAAGCCAGCCAGTGGGGCATCTGTCCAGCCCGGCCTTGGCCGCCAACAAACCTTATCGTCCCACCGGCGTATTGGAAGCGCAATCCGCCACCGCTCAGTACTCCATCCTTGGCAAATACCGGCAGCGCCGGATTGCCGAAGGCGAATCCCTCAAAGCAAAACCAGTCTCTGGCCTTGGCGTGCCCGATTTTCTTAAACGCCTGACTCGCCCCTCCGCAAAACTCTGAATCAGGAAGGCATGCCATGAGCGACCCCACCCTCTCTTTCAAAGGCTTGATGCAGTACGACCCCAGGCAAGGCTGGGCCAAAGTGGACTCCGACGCCACTGTGGCGGAAACCACCACCCTGCGCCCCCCTCCCAAGAAAGTTGAGATGGGCAAGGCCCATGACCTGTCCAAGGTCAAACTCGGCAACCAGGACATCACCCGAGATGACCCCCTGCTGGCTGAGCTGTTTGATCAACTCCACGACCCACAGTCGGACGACATTGCTGCCCATTGGAAATCGATTGCCAGTCGGGTGAATTTGCTCACTGAGGGCATGGCGCACCAACGTCTGCTTCGCGAGCAATTGCGCCAGCTCGATGTGGAATTGAATGACTTGCGCCGCGTCATCCTTCATGACCTGAACTCAGTTCAGCGTGTGGCAGAGCGTCAATTGGTTCAAGCCAAACTCAGGGCTGAGGTTTCTCATCTGGCCCATCAGCGATTGAGCGCACATTTAAACAAAGACCCCCTCGTCAAATAATCGTCCGCTCATTCCAAGGAGTTCAGAATGCAGTCTTCTTTGAATCGCGGCTTTGCATTGCGCTACACCACGTTTTACATTGCCCTAGCGGGTACAGCTTTTTCTGGATTGATCTTCGTAGCCACAGGACAAGCCTTGTGGCTTTTTTTATTGTTCATTGCTTTGGTCGGCGTGGGTATTCACGATCTCAAGCAAACGCACCATGCCATCTTGCGCAACTACCCCATCCTTGGGCACATGCGCTTTTTGCTGGAATACATTCGTCCGGAAATCCGTCAATACTTCATTGAATCAGAGACTGAAGCCGCTCCCTTTTCCCGTGCCCAGCGCTCTTTGGTCTACGCGCGCGCCAAAGGTCAATCGGACAAAAGGCCTTTGGGCACGCAACTCGACGTGCAAGCCGTGGGTTACGAATGGATCACTCATTCGATGGCGCCTACTGAAATCGCCTCGGAGGACATGCGCACCCTCGTGGGTGGCAAAGACTGCACACAGCCCTACAGCATCAGCCTCTACAACATCTCTGCCATGAGCTTTGGCGCCCTCAGTGCCAACGCCATCCTGGCCTTGAACAAGGGCGCCAAGATGGGTAACTTTGCCCACGACACCGGCGAAGGCTCCATCTCAAAGCACCACCTGGTCCACGGTGGGGACATCATTTGGGAAGTGGCCTCAGGCTACTTTGGATGCCGCAACGATCAGGGCGGATTTGATCCTGACAAATTCGCCAAGCAAGCTCAGTTGCCCTCGGTCAAGATGATTGAGATCAAGCTCAGCCAAGGCGCCAAACCGGGTCACGGTGGCGTGCTCCCCGGCCCCAAAGTCACCCCAGAAATTGCAGAGGCTCGTGGTGTCCCCGTCGGTGTGGACTGCGTGTCTCCAGCCGCACACAGTGCCTTCAAAACCCCCACAGAATTGATCGACTTCATTGCGCAATTGCGCCAACTCAGCGGCGGCAAGCCCGTGGGCTTCAAGTTGTGCATTGGTCATCCCTGGGAATGGTTTGCCATTGCCAAGGCCATGGCGCAGCGGCAGGTCCTGCCAGACTTCATCGTGGTCGATGGCTCGGAGGGCGGCACAGGTGCAGCGCCCCTGGAGTTCAGCGATCACCTCGGCACCCCTTTGCGTGAAGGCTTGAGCCTGGTTCACAACACCTTGGTGGGTCTGGGACTCAGGGATCAAATCAAACTGGGTGCCAGCGGCAAGATCGTCAGTGCATTTGACATGGCGTGTGTGCTTGCACTGGGTGCAGATTGGTGCAATAGCGCCAGGGGATTCATGTTTGCGGTGGGTTGCATTCAGGCTCAAACCTGTCACACAGGCCATTGCCCCACAGGCGTAGCCACACAAGATCCCATTCGACAAATGGCCCTGGTGGTGAGCGACAAGTCAGAGCGGGTCAAGAACTTTCACCACCACACCCTTGAAGCCTTGCGCGAGTTGCTTCAGGCAGCGGGGCTTGAAGGACCGGGTGAGCTCAAGCCGTCCATGATCTTCAAGCGCTTGAGCCTCACTGAAGTCAGCACGCTTGGCAAACTCTATCCACGCCTACCCGCGAACGCACTGATGGGAGCAGTTCCAACAGATGACCTGCCTGAACCCTTCCGTTCTCAATGGGCGATGGCCACCTCAGCCAGCTTCAAACGGGCTGCGGATTGATGTCCTCAGCGTGAGGGACGAGGAAAAACCACCATTTCATCGGGCACTGGCTTGGGCGCGGAGGGCGCGGGCGCTGGTGCTGCCGCCGCCTCGGTCACCGGTTTGGGCTCGGGCTTGGGCTCAGTCTTGGCTTGAGCCTTGGGATCTGATTTCGGCTCAGCCTTGGCCGCAGCGGGTTTGGCTGCTGGCTTGGGCTCAGCAGGCTTGGGCTCTGCGGCGGGTTTAGGTGCCTGAGGCTTGGGAGCTGGCGCGGGTGCAGCGGCTGGAACAGGCCTGGCCTTGATGGCGTCCACATCGGATTGCAATTTGGTCAACGCCTCAGACAGGCGTTTGTTCAAGGCCTGAACCTCAGCCAGGGTTTTTTGGCTGCTCTCATCCACGGGCGGCTTGGTGTTGGCCAATTTTTGCTCCAGGCTTTGAACCTGAGCCGAGACATCTCCAAGTTGCTTTTGCAGACCCTGGAACTTGTCATCCAAAGGACGGGGACGATAAAGATTGACCTCGTTGACCTTGTCGGCCAAGAAGGAAACCGTCTTGTCGAGCTGGTCGAATCGGGGGGTGATCGTGGCTTGTTGCCCCTGAAATGTGTCGAGCTTTTCAGTGAGCTCAAACAGACTCTGGCTGGCTTTGCCAAAAGCATGAATGGTTTCGTCCAACTCCACCACGCGCTTGCCAACCTGCAAAGTCAGTGCGTCTAGCTGTCGAACATTGGAGAGCAATCGCACGGACACGGCAAACAAAATGCCCACGGCCAAAACCACAAATGCGCCCATGACCATCATCAGCACCCTGGAGTGCAGCACGGTGCGACGATGGTCCTCACCGATCTGAACCATCACCGACTTCATGTCCCCACTGACGTCGGCCGCCACCGAGGCCGAGCGGGTCGACACCTCGGCTGAGCTCAACACCACACTGGTGAGTTCTTCAAGCTGGCGTGAGAGTTCGTTGGGATCGGCCGCATCTGATTCCAGATCGGCAATGCCTTCGGCAGCCTGATCCGTCGCGGCTCGGATTTCTTCCTTGCTCAATGCCCTGGGCTCAGGAGCGGGCTCAAAGCCTTCATCGGTCCGGGCCTGTTCAGCCTGGACGCTGGTGTCATTTGGTTCTGCCATGACGATTCCTAACGGGGACTGAATTGGTCCAATTTGTTGTGAACCAGCGTGATCTGTTCCCGGAGGACACCGACTCGCTGGTTCATTTCAGTCACCCAAGAATCGGAAAAAGATGCAAGGACTTGAGCCATCTGATCATGAAAGTCTTGCGTCAACTCCACGTCGTCAGCCGTCTCCAACGGAGCCTGACCGAGCAACATCGCAGGATCTGATGGGGATGGGGACTCAGGCAAGGCTTGCGCTGAAACGGGGTCTTGAACCTGAGCTGCGCCCCCAAGTGAGTCATGCATACCCTGGGATTGCGCTTCAAAAGGGGCATGAGCTGGGTCATGAGGGATGAGGCTGCCTTCTTGTAGCCCCTGCCCAGACAGCACCTCGGCATATTCCTGCGGTGGATTGCCGGGTTGAACGGCGGCATCCAGCCTGTGATCGATGTGCTCGAGTTGTTCTTCCACGCTGGTCTTGGCTACATCCATCTTCTAGGCCTCCAAAGCATGAAGTCGACCGAACACAAAAAAACTCAAGTCGTCATGGCTTGTCGAATTGAGATTTCATGGATTTTGCGCTTCGCATCCAGGCTTTGGAGAAAGCGGGACTGGATTTCATGATCACTTCTGCCGCTTCTTTGGAGTCATACGGACCAGAGATCACGATGTAGTAATACTTGTTGTTGCCATTCTTGGGTGCCATCAGAATGCGCACCTTCTCTTTGGTGGGCAAGGCATCCGCCACCGTCGAAGCCTCTTGCTGGCTTGCGAGTGCGGCCAATTGCAACACCCATTGCCCTGTCTTGAGTTGCTGGACCCACTCATGATCCGTCTGAAGTTTGGCCGTTTCACCTTTGTTGGCTGCAGCCGTGGCACTCGAGGGCGCGGGAGGAGTGGCCGCCACAGGCGCCGCTGGCGGTGTAGCAGGGGTCGATGCAGTGGCCTGAACCGGCGCAACGGGCGCTGGAGTTGGAGCGACCAATTCTTCTTTGCCCGAGGTCAAGGATTCCTGGGCAGGCACGGGTTGATTGCTGGTGGAGGACATCCCAACCGCACTGGCCGCGCTGGTGGCCTCGCTGGAAGTGGCCGCCTCAGATGTGGGCGGCTTGTCCTCGGTTGGCGCCGCGCTGGTGGCCGCCGCGGTCGGGGCTGGTTCAGCGCCCTGCGCCGACCGGGCTGAAGACCACCATTTCATCGCGGCGAAGGCTGCCCCACTGAGGAGCAAAGCCAAGATCACCAGCCCCAAACCTTTGCCCCGGCGCTGGGAAGCGAGCTTGCGAGCAGGACTGGAATCGGGAGCAAAAGGCGCTTCATTCGCCTGGACGGTGGCGTTGAGTTCTTGTAATTCAGGGGCACGGGGTGCTGGGCTTGACGGCTCCTCGCTCTTGACCTCAATCTGAGTGGGGCGATCAGGAATGGGGTGTTCTGACTCCAGCACCCATTGCAGCAGGTTTTTGCCAAAGGCCTGAAGTTTTTTCTCAAATGGCTCCAGGCGGTTGATGAGCAGGATCACATTGATGTTGCTGGCTGGAAAGCCATTGACCAGGCGAGCAAGCAATTGCAATTCGAAATCGGCAATCGAGTGGGTGTCGGGAAAGATCAGGTAGAGGCGATCAGCCGAGGTCATCAGCTTGTCCTGGGCTTGCTTGAGGGTGAGCTCAGCGAGGATTTGATTGAATCGCCCTACGAGTTGTTCGGACTCTGCCGATGACCACAACTCCACCCTTTGGCCGTTGTCTTTCAAATGCTCATGAATTTGGCGGGCGTAATGGGCCAAGGCCACTTCGTCGTGCCCGAGGATGGCCAAATTCAGTCGCCCCTCGAGCAAGGACTTGAGCAACACTTCGAGCCGCATTTTGTCGGCTGGACTTTGATAGAACTGGTTCATGTGGGTGAGCCCTCTTGAACATCAACTGAAGAGGAAGCCATTTTCGTCAAAGCGCATATTCTCAGGGACAACGGGCCTGGGTTTGGTCAGCCCTCTGGCACCTGCATAGGACTGGTTGAGGTTGAACACATAGGCAATGACCTGGGCCACAGCCTGGTAGAGCGCCTCAGGGATGGATCGGTCTACGGGGGTGGTGAAGTAAAGGGCACGGGCCAACTCCGGCGCCTCGAACAGTTGCACCTGATGGGCCAAAGCCTCGTCGCGGATTCGCCGTGCCAGTTCATCCGTGCCCTTGGCCACCACCGTTGGGGCGCCATCCGCCGAGGGGTCATAGGACAAAGCCACAGCAAAGTGAGAGGGGTTGGTGATCACCACATCGGCATCCTTGACTTTGGCCATCATGCGGTTGTTGGCCATTTCACGCTGGCGTCGGCGAATTTGCTGGCGGACTTCAGGACGACCTTCGGAGTCCTTCATTTCGTCTTTGATCTCTTGCCTGGACATCTTCAAAGACTTGTTGACCTGAAATTTTTGCAATGGCACATCGGCCAGTGCAATGACCACCAAGCCCATGCTCATCCAAAAGCAGGCGTCGACGATGATGTCACCTGAATGCTTGAGGCCTGTTTGCAAATCCATGCGGTTCAAGCTCACCAGATCCTCGATGTTGGCGTTCACCGTCAACCACAGGATGAGACCAATGAGCAAAAACTTGATCAGGGATTTGACCAGCTCAATCAGGGCACGACTGCCAAACATGCGCCCCAGGCCATTGATGGGATCCAGCTTGTTCCATTTGGGCAGCATCAGTTTGGGTGAAAAGATGTAGCCCCCAGCCAGGCCAGGAGCAATCAGGGCCAAGACATACAACATGGCCATGAAGGGCAGGACCAGGATGAATGCGTCCAGCATGGCCTGACCAAAATGCACAGGCAACAATTCCGCCTTATCCAGGATCTTTCGGTCAAACGCCATTTGTGACACAAACATCTGGCTGATGCGATTGAACATCCAATGCCCGGCCACCGTGAAAAACAACGTTGCCGCCATGAGCAAAATGGCCGTGGACAAATCCACAGAACGAGCCACCTGGCCCTCTTCCTGGGCTTTACTCAGCCGTCTGGCTGTTGGCTCTTCCGTTTTTTCTTGTGCGTCAGCCATGCGAGATCAGCCTCCTCGAGCAATGAGCAACTCACGCATGGCGGTGAATGCCGCCACCCATAGGCCTGCGATGCGACCAGCCATGCTGGGCAAGGCCATCCACAGGATGACAAAGCCCACAAGGATCATGGCTGGAAAACCCACAGAAAAAATATTGAGGCTGGGCGCAGCGCGCGTCATGAAACCCATGCCGATGTTGACAAACATGAGCGTGACCATGATGGGCAAGGCAATGAGAACAGCCGAGCCAAACATCAGTGAACTCCACTGAATGAATTTGCCAAAGAAGACCTGAGTGAACAGGGACTGTCCAATCGGCAAGAGTTGAAAGGACTCCAACAAGACGCCAAACACAATCAGATGCCCTCCAGTGGCCACAAAGATCAGGGTGGTCAACAAAGACAGAAATTGTGAAATGGTGGGCACGTTCCCCAGATTGGGATCGATCAGGTTGGCCATGGTCAAACCCATGGAAGCCGAAATGGCTTGACCGGCAACCACCACGGCTGCCGTGACCAGCTGCATGGTCAAACCCATCGCAAAGCCAATGAAGAGTTCGTTGAAGATGGTCACTAAGCCGTCCATCTCGAAGGGGTTCTTGACCGGGAAGTCCATTTGCATCGCAATGAAAATGGTGAGGACGATGGACAGGGAAATGCGAATTCGCACATTGACTGCACGAATGGAATAAATCGAGGTGAAGATCAGGAACGCCGAAATGCGCAACATGGGCCACAACATCGAATAGAACGAGTTGAGCAGGTCGAGCAGTTCGATGTTCATGGGCGAGAGGATCAGCTAAAGAGCGAGGGGATGCGCCCAAACAAAACCCGCGTGTATTCCACCAACTGATTGATCATCCAGTGACCCAACACGGCCAAGACCAAGCCCATGAGGACAAATTTGGGAATGAAGGTCAGGGTTTGTTCGTTGATGGAAGTGGCCGCCTGAAAAATACCAATGATCAGACCCACCACCAAGGCCACCAGCAACAAGGGGCCGCTGAGCAGCATGGTCATCCACAAGGCTTGTCGTCCCAAATCCACCACCATGGCTGTATCCATGTTGACTCTCCTATTTCAAGACAAAACTCGATGCAAGCGACCCCATGATGAGGCTCCATCCATCGACCAGAACAAACAGCATCAGCTTGAATGGCATGGAAATGATCATGGGCGAGAGCATCATCATGCCCATGGACATCAGCACACTGGCCACCACCATGTCGATCACCACAAAGGGGATGTACAGCATGAAGCCAATGGTGAAGGCGCTCTTGAGTTCGCTGGTGACAAATGCGGGAACCAGTGTGGTGAAGGGCACATCTTCAGGCCCCGCAATCTCCTTGGCACGGGCAATCTGGGAAAACATCTGGATGTCATCTTCACGGGTTTGGGCCAACATGAATGCACGCAAGGGCGCTTCAGCTTTGGCCAATGCCGCCTGAAAGCCCATCTGGTTATTCATGTAAGGAACGATGGCCGTTTCATAGACTTGCTCAAACACCGGCGACATGATGAAAAAAGTGAGAAAGAGCGCCAAACCCACCAGCACCGTGTTGGGCGGCGTTTGCGCTGTGCCCAGGGCCTGACGAAGGATGGACAGCACCACGATGATGCGCACGAACGATGTCATCATCAACACGATGGAGGGCAACAGCGTGAGGACCGTCATGAGGCCCAACAACTGCAGGTTCAGGCTGTAGGTCTGTACGCCTTTGCTGTTGTTGACGGTCACCATGGGCACGCCCTGGGCGAACGAGGCATCTGGCCACATCAAGACCAGCGTCATCAAGGCCAGAGCCGCCAGCCATCTAATCTGTTTGGGATGAATCACCATGTGCAATTCCAGTGGAGTCAGGGGAGGACCAGGCATGAAGGGTCTTGACCTCGCTGGGCGAGACGCTCAGCAAGACCCGCTGTTCATCCACCTGGACAAGAACCAATTTGTGACGAAGGCCGAGAGAAAGGGATTCCTGAATTTGGATGCGCTGACCCAAACCCGATAAATTGCGCCTCATGCCTTTGCGTGTCATGCCCCAAAGAACAAGTGCCAGCAAGGCGAGCACAACCAGAATACTTACGACATATTGTTGCCAGTTTTGCATGGGTGTGTGCATTATGTACGCGCTATAGTGATTACATGCAAACCTCGTGGAAATTTTTCATGAATTCGAAAACCTTTGTTTGGGGTTTCATGCTGATGTGTTCACTACCGGCATGGGCCGGTTGGATGCCCATTGGGGTCTATGGCGAAGCTGCTGCATATTTTGATCCATCTACAGTACAAAGTTCTGGCAATACCCGTAAAGTCAGGCTCATGCTGGATTACAGGCAACCTCAGTACAACCGGGCCAACATGAAGTTCATGTCCACACGCGTCCTCATGGAAATCGATTGCGTTAAAAACATCGCCCGCCCTCGCTCCATCTCGTATCACACCAAGGGCTTGCTCCAAGGTCCCACCATCAGCAGCGAGGGCATTTTTTCGGATTGGCAACCCATTGCCAACAACACACCTGTGTCTGCGACCTACAACCAGGTCTGCAAACCCAAAGATGAAGGCTAAGACCTCCTGGCTTCATCGAAAACTCAATGTATCTGGCACAGGTGGCTTGAACTGGCACCTGCGTGCGCTGCGATCCAGGCGCCTTTGGGCTCCCACTTCTGAACACATCGCCAGCGCCCTGAATTTATGGCGCCCCCAGTCACAAGAATTGCTGCTGATTGGCCCCAGTGCGGGATGGATGCTGCCCACGGCTTGGTTAGCCCGATTCAAAATCATTCATGCCTTTGATCCGGATGCACTGGCAGCCCCGCTGTTCCATCAGCGTCATGGCAGACGACTCAAAGGCATTGGTACCCAGGTGGTTCATCACCGCATGGATGCCATTGCCGGGTTACCCCATCTTTTGGCCGAGCATCCGCATGCGGCTTTGTGGTTTGACAACGTGCTGGGGCAATTGCGGTATGTGCACCGTGATGAAGTCGAGTTGAATGAGCAACTCAAACGCATTCGCAGCCAGCTCAAGCACCGCAGCTGGGGCAGTGTTCATGACTGGCTCTCGGGCGCAGTGCAGTCACCCCCGCCAATTCAATCGGTGGGTTGTCATTGGGTGCATCTGAACGACCAAGGGCTCAAGGTGTGCCGCGCCGATGGCACCAATGTGAGAACCAGCGATGAAATCCAGCGGCTGCTTGCCAGTGTGCATGCCAACGGAGTGTGGCAAGACCATGGCTGTCAGGACATGTTCCCCCTCAATACCCGGCGATGCTGGATACCCTGGTCGTTCTCTGCCCAGCACTGGCATTGGCTGGAATTGGGATGGGTCAACGCTTGAGCTGATGCAAGGTCAAGCCCAGGCGATCCATTTCCTGTTGATCGCGCTTTTTTTCCCAGGCCTTGACCTTGTTGCGATCCTGGTCCTGTAGCGAGGTCATCTTCTGGTGCGCCTGATGGGCTTGTTCCAGCTTGGCCTTGGCCCGCTTGACATTGAGCTCCTCGGCCTGAAGATCAGCTTGCACCCGGTTGAGCAAGGTCTGCAGCTGATTAAGAAAAGAACTGAAATTGGCTGCGTCTGACACCGACTTGAGCTGCCTGAGCTGATCTTGTGCCTGCGATTGATACTGCTCCATCATGCGGATCAAGTTGTTTTGATCCGTGAGCAGTTGCTGATAGCGGGTTTTCACCGCGTTCAAAGCCGCTTGCTGATCTTGCAAAGCCTCTTCGGTTTTCTTGGCCAACACATCCCAACATTTGCGAGCGATCACCATCATGCACCTCCCAGCAATTGACGAAGTTGATCCCAGGTGGCAGTCAAATCCTGCGGTGAATTCATGTCCTGTCGCAAGAAATGAATGATGCCGGGCATGAGACGCATGGCCATGTCCAACTCCGGATTTGTTCCGGTTTCGTAAGCACCCACCTGAATGAGATCGGCATTTTGTTGATAGGAAGACCAGAGTCGTCGCAGCATGTTGGCCACACGAAAGTCTTCCGGTGACAAGAGGTTTTGCATCACCCTCGAGATAGAGCCATTGAGATCAATGGCCGGGTAATGCGCCATGTCAGCCAGCTTGCGCGACAACATGACTTGCCCATCCAATGAAGCCCTGGCGATGTCCACAATCGGATCCGAGGCATCGTCTCCTTCAGCGAGGATGGTGTAGATGGCTGTGATGGAACCAAAGCCATGTCGACCCACGCCACCACGTTCAATCAGGTTGGGCAGCAGGGCAAACACAGAAGGCGGATAGCCTTTGGCGGTTGGTGGCTCACCAATGGCCAGTCCGATTTCGCGCTGAGCGTGCGCCACACGCGTCAAGCTGTCGCACAGCATCAGCACGTTCTTGCCCTGATCCCTGAAATATTCGGCAATGGCATGCGTCATTTGTGTGGCTTTGAGTCGCAGCACGGGCGAGACGTTGGCAGGCGCTGCAATCACCACGGATTTTTGCAATCCTTCTTCACCCAGTGTCTCCTGAATGAAGGCTTGAACCTCACGACCCCGCTCGCCAATCAAACCAATCACCACCACATCGGCCTTGGTGAATCGCGTGAGCATGCCAAGCAGCACGCTCTTGCCCACGCCAGAGCCAGCGACCAAACCAATGCGCTGCCCCCGTCCCAGGGTCAAAGCGCCGTTGATGGCCTTGATGCCCACATCCAGCACTTCGTGAATGGGTCCGCGCTCCATGGGATTGAGCGGTTTGCCCAGCAGGTGCATGCGTTCATTGCAATTGGGCTGGGGTTTGCCATCCAGAGCCATGCCACGGCCATCGATGACTCTGCCCAGCAGGGCTTCACCCACCATCACCTCGGGCGAGGTGCTGACCACACGCACATCATCGCCGGGGCCAACACCCACGGGCTCAGTCATGGGCATGAGGTAGAGCACACTGTCATTGAAACCCACCACCTCGGCTTGCACACTGTGGCCATGTCGTCCCACCACTTCACACAGGGCACCCAGCGGCGCCATGATGCCTCGGGTTTCCAAGGTCAGCCCCACCAGGCGAATGAGGGTGCCGTGTCGCTGGGGACGAGCCGCCTTGAGCTGGGGCAACGTCGATTCAACCTCGGTCAATGCATCCCACATGGCATCACTTTCCAGCGCGAATCATGTTGCGAATGGCCATGGCCACGCGGTTTTGATCTTGGTCAGTGATCATTTGAACCACCACCAGTTTGTCTTCGTAACTGTTGGCATTGGTGAGCAACTCCGTCGGGATCTTTGGCTTGGCTTTTTGCTGCTCGGCTTTCATGCGCTTTTTCATCTCGTCGAGTGAATTGCTCATGTCTTCTTCTTCGTCAGCCGCCGCCTCGACAACGCCAACGGCATCGCTGGTGCTTGTATCTGCCGCTTCGCTCAGCCCCTGGGTTGGCGCAAGCTCTTGAGCGAGCACCACCTCGGCTGCGGCGTCTTGTTCCTGAGCCTGGGCAGCTGCAGCCAACTCGGCATTCAAGGCCTCTGCCTTGGCTTTTTCCTCTGCGGCAGCCGCCTCGCTGGCATCGATGAGGGATTGCTCATGGGCGCCAGCCTCATCCAGTGTCATGCTTTGCGGCAATTGAAGCTCAGGGTGTTCGGCCATGTACAGGGCCAATTGCGGGTCGCTGAGCGGATCGATCGAACCATCTTTTTGCCAGGCATTGAACGCAGCCTGCGTCACCGTGTCGGCCAATTCGTCGATCTCGACCATGTTGAGCTCTTTGTGCGCCAAAGCCATCAGCATGGGCTTGACCACCCAGAAGATGAACAGGCCACACATCAGCGTGCGCAAAATCACATTCAGCCACTCATCCATGATCGCCTCCGTGATCGCTGGCATCAATCAGCCTGGAGCTCACGCTCAAAGGCGTGATTGCAGAGGAGGACGGCGCCACTTTGGCCGATTGGAATCCTGCGCGCGCGCCCAATGCACCCGGCTTGAAGGCACTTTGTTGTTGCCAATCGTCCACCGCCACCAGCAGCTGCTTGGCAATGGGCTCGAGTCGGTGATGGATCAGGTCGCTGATGCGGGTGTCCTTGCAATTGACTTTGACACTGCCAGGGGCGAGTTGGGGATTGACCACCATCTCCATGCCGCTCCAGCTGATGTCGGCCTGCGCCTTGAGCAAATCGTGGTCATGGGGCGCCAGCTCCACGGTCACCAGTCCGGCATGTGGCAAGTCCAGTTCTGACACGCAACGATCGATCAATCGCTGGATGGCTGCCGGGGATACCGACAATTCAGACAGCACCAATTGCTCGGCAATGTGAATCGCCAAGCGTTTGAGGGCTTCTGCCCAGGTGCGGGTGTTTTGCAAAGCCTGCTCAAGGGAGTCGTCGATGTGTGCAATGAGTGCAGAGACTTGTGCGTCACGCTCACCCCTTTGCTCATCGAGGGTTTTGATCTGCTCGTTCAAAGCCTCTTGAACCGCTTGCTCAACCGCCCGTTGCTGATCCTGATGTGCCTGCTCGCTCCATTGCAATTTCGCTTGCGCGAGGGCTTCATCCAGCGCCCTGTCTTGCCCCTGAGCCAAGCCTGCTTGCAAGCCCTCTTCATAGGCTTGAGCCTTGGCTTCGGTCACAGCAGCGTCCAGGCGTTGCTGCCAAATGGCCTCATCGGCCTCGGACACCGATTGAGGCTGGGGCAGGTCTAGGGGGGAATCCTGCTGCAGTGCAGCCAACTCTTGCGATGCAGCCTCATCTTTTTCCAAAGCAGTGGCTTCTTCTGCAACTGGCTCGGCCTCGGCCACTGCTGCGTCCTGAGCTGCAAGCGCTTGGCCTTCTTGAGCACCTGGCTCCTGTGGCAAGTCGTCATCGGCAGGATCCATGGCCTGGTCTGCATCGTGCGCTGGGGCTTTCGCTTCAAGGTCAGTGGGTATGAAATCGTCCTGGCTGACCAGATGAGGATGCGATTGCGTCACATCCATATAGGTGGCGGCTTCAAAGTGGGTGTCGTCGTAATGAACCCGCGCCTTCTCCGGCACTGCAAGTTGCCTGAACCCCGGATCGCGTGGATTCACCTGGGGCGCATCTGCCCAGGCCTCACTCGCGAATTCGCTGTGCTGCATGGGAAACGCATCCCACGCCTGAGGGCGCGCAGGCGGTTTGAGGAGCACATTGGGATCAAACAAAATCGGCTCCACCCAACATCAGTTCGCCAGAATCCGAGAGCTTTCTGGCCTTGCGCATGATTTGCTTTTGTGCATCTTCCACGTCGGCCATTCGCAGGGGCGGCAAGGCTTCCATATCGTCGCGGAACATGCCGCGCGCACGCTCGGACATGTTGTCCAGAAAGCGCGCCTGCACCTCATCGCTGGCCGCCTTCAAGGCCTTCATCAGCAACTCGGGCTCCACATTGCGCATGAGCACCTGAATGCCCTTGTTGTCCACACTGACCAGGTTTTCAAAGGTGAACATGTTGTCCTGGATCTTCATCGTGAGATCAGGATCCACGGCTTCGAGTCCCGACATGATGGAGTTTTCCAGCTCGGTCTTGGTCATGTTCATGATGTCAGCGGCGGCCTTGATGCCACCAAAGCTTGACGATTTGGCCGAAGAGTTCTTGGAGAACTGCATCTTCATGATGGCTTCAAGTTCGGCCATGGCCGAGGGTTGCACGGTATCCAAGCTCGCCACACGCTGAATCACTTCAGGACGGACTTCACCCGGCAAGTAGATGAGCACATCGGCGGCCACCTGGCTCTCGAGCAAAGACAGGATGATGGCAATCACCTGAGGGTGTTCGGCGCGAATCATGTCAGCGATCGAGCGCGCATCCATCCAGCTGAGGATGTCCAAACCCTTGGTGCCCATGCGCGGCATGATGCGGTTGAGCACGGAATTGGCCTTGTCATCACCCAAAGCACGGCGCATGACTTTTTCAATGTAGTCGTTGTTGCCCAGATTGACGCTGGTCTGCTTTTTAAGCAACTCGACAAACTCATCGAGCACCATGTTCACAGCACCCTGCGACAAGTCGGCCACCTCCACCATGGCAGCACCCAGGGCTTGCACCTCTTTGGGGTCCAGGTATTTGATGATTTCTGCCGCCTGCTCTTCACCAAGCAGCAGCATCAAGACTGCGGCACGTTGGGTGGAGGTCATCGCGTCCATTTCGGCGCGAAGCTCAGGGGTCAATTGCAAGCTGTTGTCGTCTGCCATGATGATTCCTCTAGTTGGGATCAACCCGGTTGAATCATGTGGCGCAACACAGAGGCCACACGGGTTGAATTGTCAGACACGATCATGCGAATGAGTGCCACTTTGTCGTCGTAGGTGTTGGCGGTGTTGAGCAAATCCGCGGGGATGGTCTGCTTCTTGGGCTTCAAGCTCGACATGCGGGCTTTGAGCTCATCCAGGGATTCACCCTCTTGCAATTCCATTTCAGCTTCAGATTCGGCACCCAGGGCAGCCTGAGCAGCGGCCTCGGCGGCGGCGGCCTCGGCAGCCAGGCGTGCAGCCTCGACTTCTTCGGCGGCCTTGGCAGCAGCCGCTGCCGCAGCAGCCTCGGCCTCGGCTTTGGCACGCTCCAGTTCCTCCTTGGCGCGTCGTTCCTCTTCCTCAAATCGGGCTTTCTCGGCGGCTGCCATGGCTGCAGCCTCGGCCACCGCGGCGGCAATGCGCTCGGATTTGAGACGCTCCGCCGCAGCTGCCTCTCGGGCTGCTGCATCGGCTGCAGCGGCGGCAATGGCCACGGGGTCGTAATCGGGTTTCGTCAGTTTCTTCACCATGGGCCTCACCACAAATGCCATGAACAACACAAACAACAGGGCAATCGCACCACTGTTGGCCAAATTCGCCACCTTCTCATCTTTCCACCAGGGCAAAGGACCGTCACCGGTGGGCTCAAAGCGGGTGGACACGACAGTCACCACATCACCGCGCTTTTCGTCGAATCCAACCGCACCACGAACGAGCTGATTGAGGCGATCGAGCTCCTCCTGGGTGTAGGGAATGGTGGTGGGCGCAGCCGATCCATCAGCTGGCTTTTCAACCTTGGCACCAGCAGGAATGGGACGCTCATTGATCAACACACCCACACCAATGCGCTGCACCGAACCCATCGCCGATTTGACATGGCGAACCTGGCGATCGATTTCGTAATTTTTGGTGCTTCTGGCCATGACCTGGGCGCCACGCTCGGAAATGCCCTTGCCAATGTCAGGATTCGTATTGGCCGTGGATTCGTTGTTCACGGGCGGTGCGGGGGGCTGGTTGCTCAATGAACCAGGAATGCCAATCGCGTCCTTGAGCATGGTCTTGTCTTCAACGTACATCTCTGAACGCGTCTTGGGACCCATGTTCTTGTCGTCAAAGTCTTCTCGGGTCACCTCACGCTGATCAAAGTCCAGCGACAGGCTGACCTGAGCTGTCACGTTTTCCGCACCCACGATGGGCGCGAGGAGCTGCAACAGTCGGGTGCGGTAGAGGTCTTCCATCTGCTGCTTGTATTGCAGCTGCTCACCGGTCATGCCCAAAGGACCTGCGGTCAGCATTTCATTCATGAGAGAGCCATAGTTGTCCACCACGCTCACGTTTTCGGGTGCCAGGTAGGGCACGCTGGAGGCCACCAACTGAACAATGGCCTGCACGTTGGCAGGGGACACCGTTTTGCCAGGCACTCGGGTGATGATGACCGAGGCCTTGGTGGGCACGCGGTCGCGAACAAACACGCTTTGTTTGGGTGCAGCCAAATGCACGCGCGCTGACTTGATGCCAGCGATCTGAGAAATCGTTCTGGCCAGTTCCTGCTCCATGGCATTGTTGTAGCGGACCTGTTCCATGAACTGGCTGGTGGTCATGGCGGGCATGTCCTTGAGCGTGTCCATGCCCGTCACTTCGCTGCGAGGAAGGCCTTTGGCTGCCACGGCCATGCGGGCTTCCTGGTATTTGTCTTCGGGCACTGTCACCGAGCCGCTGTTTTGGTCCAGCTTGGCATCAATGCCTGCCTCTTTCAAGGCCTCCATGGCCACTTTCTTGTCGCTTTCGTTGAGGATGACCCCCAAAGGCTTGTGAGGTGTGGGCGTGCGCATGGACATGGACGCCAGACCAAACGCAGCCACCACCAGCAACACCACAAAGATGGGCAATACTTTTTTGACGGTAGGTTGCTTGACCAGATCACGGATCAAACCCATGGGGTCGGCCACAGCCTGACGGGTGACCGAAGCGGACAGGTCCTTGCCCATCAAGCCTCGCTCAGCACTTGACTTGCCAGACAGGCCACTCGATTTCGAGGGCTCTTCGCCACCAGACCCAGTGGTCAGGGCAGGAGGCATGGGGGTGGATGCAGTGGTCATGGTCGTCTCTTCAAACTAGGTGTACGTGACAGGCCTTAGACAGGCATGTTCAGGATGTCCTCATACGCTTTGAGGACCTTGTTGCGGACTTGCAAGGTGGCTTCAAAAGCCAGCGATGCCTTTTGCATGCCCAGCACCACATCGGTGAGCGGGACGTCTTCGCCACGTTGGTGGGCTTTCATCAATTCAGAGGATTGAATCTGTGCGTTGTTGACATGTTCAACCACGCCCTTGATGGCTTGTCCAAAGCTGGAGGCTTGCGTCTTGGGAGTGCCCCCATCAATGCGGTTGATGTCCGGCATGGGCGGCGCGACTTCAGGCGCGTCAAACCCGGTTGCGGTCTTGTTCTGGTAGGCCCGAATGGTGGCCAACATGCTTTCGATGTTGGCGGCTGATGTTTTGTCAATCATCTGGCTGCTCCTTTCACTCGGCAAAGGCCAGGTTCATGCCACGCTCGCGCAACTGGGCGAGCTTGTAGCGCAAGGTTCTGGGGCTGATGCCCAATTTCTTGGCCGCCTCGGTGCGATTCACGGTGGTCTGAATGGCCACCAGAATGGCCTCGTGCTCGCGCGCTTTGACGGCGTCATCGAGGTTGGCCGCTTCTATGGCTTCGGATCGTTGTGGCATGGCCAGAGTCGAAGGCTGCGCGGGGGCATGTGCGGTGGGCAAAGCAATCTGCGTGGCCTCACGCGACATTGCAAAAGACAAACTTGAATCCGATGCGTCCACCGCCGCGCCTTCCGTACTGGCTTCGTCAAACAGCAGGTGTGCAGGCGTGATCACCGATCCGTTGCACAACACCAAGGCGCGTTGAACCACGTTTTCCAGTTCACGCACGTTGCCGGGCCATGCATAGGTTTGCAACAAGGCTTGTGCCTCTTCACTGACCTGGATGACCTGATCGGGCTGAAGCCGACGCAAAGATTGCTGCACCAAAGGCAGGATGTCACCCGGTCGCTTGGCCAGCGGCTGAATCTGCAAACGGAAGGTGGAGATGCGAAAGTACAAGTCTTCCCTGAACTCCTTGTTGATGATCGCCTGCTTCAAGTCTTTGTTGGTGGCAGCAATCAAACGGACGTTGAGATCGATCTGGGTCTCACCACCCAGGCGCGTGAGTTTGCGCTCTTGCAGCACGCGCAGTAGCTTGGCTTGCAAGTGCATGGGCATTTCACCGAGCTCGTCGAGGAAGATGGTGCCGCCCCTGGCTTGTTCAAACAGGCCTTTGTGTTCCTTGTGGGCACCGGTGAATGCGCCCTTCTCATGGCCAAACAACATGTCTTCGATCAGGTTGTCGGGCAAGGCTGCACAGTTGAACGCCACAAAGGGGCCTGCGGCTCTGGGTGAGCATTCGTGCAACACACGGGCAAGCACTTCTTTGCCAGCACCTGTGGGGCCAACGAGCAGCGCGGTGACTTCGGTCTGCGCCACGCGCTGAGCCAATGCAAACAAATGCTGGCTCACCGGATCGGCAAAGACATAGCTGGGCTTGGTGCGCTCGACTTCAGCTTGAGCCAGGGGCTCGACAGCTGCGCGCCAGCTGAGTTCGGACCATTCGTCGGTGGGCAGCACATGCAAAGCACCCAGGCGCATGGCATCCACGGTGACTTCCATGTGGCGGCGATCGACGCGACAGATGATGGGAGATTTGTGACCCAGTTGCTGAATCAGGGTTTGGACTTCGGCCAGCAATTCCACGCTGTCACCCAAGCGGATGACCAGCACATGGGCTTTTCTCAAAGCCATGCTGAGTTGACCCAAGGTGTCCACGGGCGTCACATGAATGCCTGCGGCCAGCAGCTGTGCTTGCGCAGTTGCGCTCAGGTCCCCAAGAGGGTCCAGCCACACGGCACGAACAATCGGAGCAGAAGAAGCGTTCACAAGAATCAACCCAAAATAAAGGTCAATCTCTTATGCAATCAGCGTGCCAATTTCGGTATGAGTACTTTTGAAATCGGCTTTTTAAAATTTAAACATCAAAGCATTCAAGCCTGAATGAGGTGACGATTAATCGACAAAGTCCCTCATACCCGCCAGCCCCGCTCAGGCGACGATTCCTTGACGTTTGGCAAAGCTGCGCGCGCAGGCTGCATCTCTTTTTGCATGAAGCCCCTGCACCGATCCCCGTCTGCACGCAACACCTCGATGGAGGGCAAGACCTTGGTCTTGAACCCCATGAGTTGACAGGCGTAGGGCTTGGAAGGATCCCAGCTCACCGCAAAAAAACGGCACTGCCAGCAATTGGGAGCTTTCGTATTCATCAGCCTTGCAAGAGCTTGAGCACCGACTGCTGGCTGGTATTGGCCTGAGCCAACACAGCGGTCGCAGCCTGCTGCATGATTTGCGACTTGGCCAAATCGGTGGAGGCCGCAGCGTAATCGGCATCCTGGATCTGGCTGCGCGAAGCAGACAGGTTCATGGACACGTTGCTCAGGTTGTTGATCACATGGTCGAGTCGGTTCATCACCGCGCCCATGGTGGCGCGTGTGGAGTTGACCCGGTCCATGGTCACATCGAGCATGGACAGCACGGAGCTAGCGCCCTCCACGGTGTTGATGCGCACCGTGCGGTTGGCCACATCCAGACCCACGTCACCCGTGATGTCACCCGTGATGGTGCCGTCTTTACCGAAATCGGCCAGATCAATGGTGATGAGCTGGTTGGCCGATGAGCCCACCTGGAAGGCCAGGCGACCCACGCGCGGCGGATTCATGGCCTCACTGGAACGTCCGCCAAAGATGCCTTCATGGAAGCCCAGGGCAGCAAAGTTGCCATTGGCCCCAAAACCATCATCACCCACTTTGACCGTGAAGGGCTGAGGATTGGCGGCCATCAGGCTTTCGGTGGTGGAAGGCGGTGCGCCAATGGGCTGGGGCAAGTTGGGCAACTTGGGTGCATTGGCAATCATCTGGACCGTGCCGTAGACCGTGTCTGCGGTGGTGGTCTTGGCATTGCCATTGAGCACAGCCGTCACATTGGATGAACCCGTGCTGTTGGGCGTGACGGTGGTGAGGTTGACCGATGTGGTGCCCGTGCTGGTCGACGCCCCAGTCAAGGTAAAGCCACTGCCTGCAACCGTAGAGCGAACCTCAAGCACGCTACCTTTGCGGTTGACCAGCAAATTGGTCAACTCGCCCGAATCCAGCTTGGCATTGATGGCCGTCTCCAAAGCCACCGCCAAAGCGGTGCCCGTGGCTGTGCCCGATGCGGCTGATGTCACAGTCACCCCATTGATCACCACCGAGGCGGTGTCTGCCGTGGTGAAAGCAGTGCCACCCACCTGGATGCGAGACATCTGAGCCACCTCGTCGCCCGAGCTCAAACCAAAGTTGGCTGCACTCAGGTCTTTGACGCTGGAGTCAAACCAGACCGACAGGTTGCGGCCATCGCTGGTGAGAGAGACGCCGCTGCCGTTGTCCTCTGCCGACACACCATGCATGCCAGTCAGTGTGTTGACCGCCTGGATGACTTTCGCCTTGCGATCTGCAGCCGGTTCGTCTTGAACGAACTCGACCTTGACCTCCACCCCATTGATGAAGAGCGATTGCATGGTGGGCCGGGTGAGAACTGGCAGGCTGGTGTCCACCAAAGTACCGCTCACCACTGCGCCATTGGCAATGGCACGCACACCGGACTCGGCTGTGCTGGCATTGATGGCTGCCGCAATGGCGATGGCGCTGGCGCTAGGGTCACTGCTGGTGTTGAGGTTGAGCGCAGAGGTCTTGTCATCAGCCCCCGCGCTGGCTCGGATGGACACGCCATTGAGCACCAGATCGTTCGCCGAGAGGGGTTTGACCAAAGCCGGCTGGTTGGCCACCAATTCGTTGACCGTGACGGTCGCCGTTGCGGTCGCACTCTTGGCCGTGGTCAATGTGAAGCCCGTGCCCGGCGAGTTGGCCGTGAGGATCAACTCACCATTGCTGCTACCGCCCGAGGCTTTCACGCCCACGGTCGCGTCGGCGTTCACCGCAGAAATCAGGGCGTCGCGCACGGTTTGCGGTGTGGCACCTGCCGCCGCTGTGGTCTGGAACAGCTTGCCATTGATGGTCACGCTGTAGGAGTCGCCCACCGTGACCGTGTTGGCGTAAAGCACGCTCTCGACCTGAGCCGCAGAAGGCTTCACCACGGCGCGTGCACTGGTGTTGACCACCGCTTGGTTCTTGCTGTAGTCACCCATGGCCAGGCCGGCGCGAGACGCCATGCCCGTTGAGCTGGAGGTGATCACGATCGGCGCATCCACCTTGGACTCCAAGGAATAGGTGCCGGCCTGGACGCCTTCGCGCAAGCCAATGGCCGCGCCAAAGTCGCCGGGGTTGCCCACGGTATCAAACTTGATTTCGATGTTGCGGCCATCCGCAGCCACGAGTTGAACGCCTTGCTGATCCGAGCCCGTATCCACTGCCTTGACACCGGTTTTCTCGGTGATCATGTTGATGGCACGCACCACTTCTTCTCGACTCTGACGATAGTTGTTCAGCGTGGTGGTGATTTGGGGCGTGGCATAACCATTGATATAAATGGTGCCACTCAGGCGCGCATTGTTGGTCATGGCCACACCAGACATCACGTTCTGGTTGACCTTGGCAAAGACCCCGGTTCCCGGATTCACTGACTTGTACTCGGAGGTGGTCTGAACCATGATGGACATGCCCGTCGATCCAGCAAAAACTGTTGCTGGGGGAGCATTGCCTTCCTTGGTCCCATAAGTGATGCTCAAAGAGGCATTGCCAGGGGTGTAGGTGACTGAGCGGCCACTGCCAGGACCGAATGTGGCACTGTTTTTCAAGGCCGCAGCCACTTTGGCCGCCACTTGCTGCGGCGAAGTATCCGATGCAGAAAGGCTGACTGAAACGCCAGAGACGGTGATGTTGCCCTGGTTGGGTGTGCCGCTGAAGACCAGCGTCTGGACTTCACCCGCAGGCTGACCCGTGGGTGCGGCAGAACGGTTGATGGCCGCTGCCTTGGCAATGGCTGAACCTGCTGCGTTATTGACTGGCGAGAACGGATCATCGGCGGCCGAAGAGGCACCAATCACCACACCATTGATGATGAGGTCGCCCGCCTGCATGGCGGGAATTGCGCCTTTGACCGAGACCTGCAGGCTCAGTGCGCGAGCCAGCATGGCGGGCTCGGCACCGTCTGGACCTTTGAAGGTGTAGGTGAGGTCATCCGTGATGACCCGCGAATTCGCTGCCGTGTCTTTGATGAACGAGATGGACGAAGCTGGCGCACCGTGCACGGTGGTAACCACCGGTGCATTGCCCGAGCTGCTCACCTCGATGTCGGCGACGTTGATGCTGCTGGTCGTGCTGGTGAACACCACCTGGTTGGTGGCGGCATCTACGGCCGAGGCATAGCCCAGCAAACGGCCAGACCAGGTCACGTTGGTGCTGTTGGTGCCTGCCACGGCGCCCTCTGACAGCCCGTCCACGCCCTGGGTGATGGTGCCCACCGTGGCACCGCCACTTGTCAGCAAATCGCTCACATTCCCCGGCGCTGAGGCCTTGAAATTGACCACTGCGCCACTTGCAGCACCGGTATCGAAACCAGTGAACGTGCCACTGTAGGTACCGTAAGCCAATGCGCGGTCGGTGTTGAGGTCAGCGGCTTTGTCGCCTGCTTTGAGGTCGGCAAAGGCGGCAGCGATGTTGGCTGCTGAGGTGCCTGCATTGGCCGTGAACGTGAGCCCACCAAAGGTGACGGGCGTCGCTGCGCCACCGGCGGCGGCAAATGTGACATCGGCGGTTTCGCGAACGCCACCAAATTTGGCAGCGACTTCAGCTGCGGTCAGATTGGCGGTCGCCGTCATGGTCAAACCGGCCACGGTCAGTGTTTCGCCTGCATTCATCGCTCTGAATGTGACGGTTGAATTTTCGGTTTTGGCCGTGGTGTTGAGCACCCCGGTCATGGGGTATTCATTGCCCAATTCATCGGTGAAGGTGGCGTTGAAAGTACCGCCATCTGCTGTGGTGGCGGGGATGTCAATGGCCATGGCACCGCTGCGGGTGAACGAGCCGTTGGCCAGGAAACGTTCCGTGGTGTCCAGAATGGCTTCTTGTGTGGTCTTGACATAGGGCTTGGGAGCAGACACGCCAATGCCCGTGAGATCAATGGCCGTGTTGTCCACATCGCCGTCCGCTGCCGCATAGGCAATCGTGATGACGTTGCCGGACACGGTCACTTGCCGACCCGTACCCGGGCCAAACAGGTTGCCATTGGTCAATTCGGATTGGATGCGCTGCGCCACGGTGGCCGCAGACACCACGTCCGAGCTGTTGCTGAAAGTGATGGATTGCCCACCCACCTGGATGGTGCCCACCTGGAATGCGCTCACGCCAGCGGTGTTGCCGACCGTGACGATTTTGGGCGCAGCAGTTGCAGGTGCTGCAAAGGCCGTGCTCACGGCGAGGTCGGTCTCGTTGCCGGTGAGCTCGGTGCTGGTGTAGGTGAGCTTGCCGGCTGCGGCTGCGCCTGTATCAAAAGCACCCAGGGTGCCTGAAAAAGTGCCATTGGCCACCGCATTACCCGTGGTTGCCCCTGACTTCAGGTTTTGGAAGGCCAAAGCCACATTGGCGGCGGTGATGGCACCCGATGCAGTGAGGGTCAAGCCGCCCACCGTGACCGATTGACCATTGGCCAGTGCACCAAACGTGACTTCGGAAGATTCAGGCGTGGTGGTCGTGCCTTGGCTGTGCACCACCTGGATGGCCGTGGCAATGCTGGTGCTCACGGTCATGGCGTTCACGTTCTGGCTGGCTTGCGAGCTGGTGAACTCCAATTGATTGTTGCTGGCACCCGAGACGGCTGCAGCGCCGCTGAATCCTGTGAGTGTGCCCGTGAGCGTACCCACGTTGGTGGTATTGGTGGCAGCGTCTTTGACGATTGCGCCTGCATAGGTCGTGCCCTCTGCCATGCTCTTGAATGCGGTGGCGACATCGGTGGCGGTCATCGCAGCAGTGGCCGTCAAGGTCATGCCCGCCACGGTGAAGGTGTCACCCGTGGCCAATGCGGGGAAGGTCACCGTATTGGTTTCGGTGATGCCCGCATCGGGAATGGTGATGGTTTGCACTTCGCCCGCGTTGTCACCGCCCAGGTTGCGAACCGTGGTGGGGCTGATGAGCACCTGACCCAACTGGTTTTCTGAGGTGACCTTGTAAACCGGCATCTCACCCACTTGCTGACCGGCCGAACCGTTGAGCACGGGAAAGCCGTTCCATTCGGTGGTGTCGGCAATGCGCACGATTTCTTGCTTGAGTTGCTGGAACTCCAGGTCCAGATCCGCACGCTGCGGGTCGGCGTTGGTTCCGTTGACCGCTTGCACCGCCAATTCACGCATGCGCTGCAACATGTCGGTGATTTCCTGCGTGGCGCCTTCAGCCGTTTGAATCAGGCTGATGGCATCCCCCGCATTCCTCACGGCCATGTTCAGGCTTCTGATCTGGCTCGTCATGCGCGTGGCGATGGCAATGCCGGCGGCGTCGTCTCGGGCCGAGTTGATGCGCTTGCCCGTTGAGAGCTGCTGCATCGCCGTGGCGAGACTGCCTTCCGTATTTTTCAATGCCAGCTGCGAAAACAGCGACTTGACGTTGGTGTTGATGATGGCCATTGGTGTTCTCCTGACACTCAGGGTGTATGGTTATCGAGCAAGACTAAGCAGGATGTGTGCCAGCTTTATCTCGTCGATGGCGATGGTTTGGAATGAAAAGGTATTCATCGCGGTTTTCCCTGAGGTGGCTTGCATGTTTGGATTTCCGTCACAGGGGCAAGGGTTTGCCGTTTGCCGCTGGGTGGACATTCCTTGCCGCTCACTGCGGCAGGGTGCCTGCCTCAGCAAAAGGACCCATGCTTTCCAGCGCCAATTTCTCGGCGACCAGTTCAAGCTGATTGGGGTGAATGGCCAGGCCTTCATGGGCCACAGCCAGGGCTTTGGCGTGATCAAAGTTGCAGCGCAAGGCGCGCACCAGCATCACAAAGGTGAACAAGGGCGTCTGAGCACCTTGTTGCTCGCGCAACTGGGTCAACAGTTCCACGGCAACCGGCCAGTCCTGACGCATCAGGGCCAACAGGCCGGCAATGGCCAGGATGTCCTCGCTCTCGGGGTAAATGGCCAGACCGGCATCGCCCAGGGCATAGGCCAGATCAATCTGATCGGTGGACACCAGCGATTGAATGGTTTCGCGGATCTCAGCAGGGGAATAGCGCTTGACCCACTGGACTTCAAAGTGGGCATCGCGAACGCTGTGATTCATCAGTTCTTGGAACAAAGACATGGGGGGCTCCTTCAGGTTTGTTTCTGTACTAAGCAATTTTTTTGCCAGGTGGTGGTTGTCGAGTGAACAACCTCAGGCCAGCATGATGGCGACGCTCGCCATGCCGTCCATCTGCTCTTCCTTGAGCAGGTCACTGACGGTCTTCTCATACAGGCTGTTGTGCTCGATCACCTTGGAAAAGGTGTAGACCATGCGGATGGCCTCTTCGGTGCTCAAGCCCTGGGGCGAGGCGCTCAAGCCCTTGAGGTAAAAGCGCAGCAAAGCGAGCCTCAGGCTGATCTTGAGCCAGACTTTTTCCAATTGGGCGGGATCGCAAAACAGGCTGCTGTCCTTGCCCACGGCATTGCAGAGGTAGTTTTCAAAAAAGCGGGGGGCTTGCGCCTCAAATCCAGCCAAAGCTTCGGACAAGTGCGCCTGAACCGTCTCCTTGTTCTCCTGCGCAAGTTGGTTATAGGCATCAAAGGAGCGCATCACCAACTCTGAAAATTGCGGGCTGAACAACTGCTTTTTATGAGGGGCAATCATCATGACCCTCAGGTCGGTCATGGCCTGGATGAAGCGGGCTTGCATGGTGCTTTTGCCCGTCATGTCAATGTTTTGCTCCAATTCGGCAGAGAAGGCCCCGGTGATCAAGTCCAGCTTGATGGGCAGGATCACGCCCTCGATGAAGTCCTTTTGCATCCATTGTTCGGTCGTGGCCGAAGTGATTTTTTTCAGGGTCAAGCCAACGACCATGATGCGATGCCACAAAGGCGCGCCCTGGTATTGGATGCAATAGAGCATGAAGTCGCGAAGCAAGTCAAAAGAATTCAATAACACCTGGGTTTGGACTTGCTGCATGTCACCACCCAAGACCCGAACAGGGATGGGTTTGCCTTTGGGGACATGGGTATCGAGGTCCTGGTGAGCCCACTCTGCGGTTTGAGTCAGACACAGCCTGGCCGCCTCGGGGCAGGACAAGGTCAGATACATCTCCCTGCGCTGGGGCAAGGCATTGATCGAGCGCGGATAAAAGCGGCAAGTTTTAGACAGCAGCTCTTCGCCCAATTCAGACTGGATGTCACAGAGCTTGGCTTCATTGAGCATGGGGCACGACTCATCGGCCAGCATTTGCACTCTGGCGTACTGGGTGGTCGATGTCGATCCCTCCACCGGCCGGATGTGTTGACTGATTTTTTTCATCAACCCCGGGCTGGCCTTGATCTTCTTGATTTCTTTGTAATTGGATTTATCGATGTCCACGCTCCACCCGGCACAGCAGGTTTGCGGGCAGGCGCCACCGATGCAGGCAAATTGGGCTGCATAGGTGGGCGCAGAAACGATGTGGGTCTTGCTGGTCATGTTCACCTCCTGGGTGAACCTATGCAAACCCTATGCCAATTCCATCGTCAGGCAAAAAAAAGCCCGGCAGAGCCGGGCTTTCTGGAGTCAAGTGAGGATCACTTGAGCAAGGCCAGCACCGTCTGGGGTTGCTGGTTGGCTTGCGCCAACATGGCCGTTGCAGCTTGCTGGATGATCTGGGAACGAGCCAGCTTGCTGGTTTCCTGAGCGTAATCGGTGTCCGTGATGCGGCTCTTGGAAGCCTGCGTGTTGGTCACGATGTTGGTCAGGTTGTCGATGGTGTGGGTCAGGCGGTTTTCCACAGCACCCAACTTGGCACGCTCGTTGTTGACGTAGGTCAGCGCGTTGTCGATCACGTTCATGGCTGCAGCTGCACCGGCCTGGGTGGCGATGGTGATTTGCGCCACCGAGCCCGTACCGCCCACACCGGCAACCGGCGCGGGGGACACAGAGAACACACCTTCACCGGCATAGCCGCTGTTGATGGTCGCGGTGTCGCCCTGACCAGCCTGGGGTGCCCAGGTGGCCGACAGGCCTTTGGCCGACGAGAAGCTGGTCAGGCTCACCTGGCCACCGGTCGCATCCGAGAACACGAGGTTGCCCTTGGTGTCCATGGTGGCCGTGATGTTGCTGCCCGCCAAAGCGTCGTTGACGGCGCTGGCAAAGTTTTGCGAGCTGGTCAAGTCCGTGATGTCGAGTGCGCGCTGGTCCACCACGTAGGTGTTGGTGCCATCGCTCACACTCAGGCCAATCAGGTCGCTGGACTGGATGCGCAAGGTCGCAGTGGTGGTCGTGGCGGCATCGCCCTTGGCATAAGCCTCAGTCAGCGCCTCGTTGTAGCCCACAGTTTTCTGCGTGCCCTGCCCGGCCTTGGGCGTCACCGTGGCGGTCACGCCGTTGTAACCCGTTCCGGTCTTGAAGCCCGACACTTCCAGGGGACCACCTGCGCGGTTGAAGAAGGTCACCGAATTGCCGCTCACGGTGTATTCGTAGTCGTTGCCATCATGAGCCGAGTTCAGCTTGGCCACCAAGGCATCGAGCTTGTCGGTCAAACCACCGTTGAGCTTGGAGGCGTCCCAGGTGGGGGTTGCAGCCGAAGTCTTGGTGCCGCTGTCCAGGTAAATGCCATTCACCGCAAAAGTGAAGTCGGCCTTGGACTGGCTGAAGTTCAGGGTCACCTGGGTGGCTTCGTACGTGTCACCCTGTGCCACCGTCGAACTGGTGTTGATGACGTTGTTCTTGTTGGCCACGCTTTGCACATCGTCGTTGGCAAAAATGACGCCGCTGCCAGCCAATGTATTGGCAGAGTCAGCCACGATTCGAATGGATCGACCCAGCTTGTCAAACACATTGATGGTGCCAGTCTCTGCGTCAAAAGTGGCAGTGATGTTGGTTGCCGACAAATCATGCTTGGCACCAGTATCTGTACCTGCTGCATCTTTCACCAAAATGGTGTTGTCTTTGGCAATGATGGCATCGGCAATGGCTTTGGCCAAGTCAGCGCCGGTCTTGGTGCCGTCCAATTTGGCAGACAAATCAATGGCGGTATCTTCGACCTTGCCATCCACCCACAAGTCAAACTTCAGGGTTGTGTCGTCACTCAATTTGTTATTCCATCCGCTACCCAACTTCAGACTGAGCGATGAAAAGTAATTGGTCCTAGAGGCAAGTTCTTCACTCGCGCCCAATTCATTCATGGGAGTCACCGTGGCTGCGGTGTAGGCCGATGAATAGTTCTCGACCCGCATGGCCAAGCCGGTGCCATTGCTGATGGTCAGGGTGTTGCCCACGTAGTTGACCGTGAAGTCTTCCACATCGATCTGGTTGTCCGACTCTTCCAGCTTGTTAGCGCCTTCAATGCCGGCCTTCAGGGCGGTGACGATGGCGTCTTTGACAGACTTGGCATCCGCACCTTTGAGGTCCAGGTTGGAGATGGAGGCCAACTTGTCGCCATTGCCCGTGGTCAGGTCAAACGACACTTTGGAGTTGGTGCCGTCGCCCAGGGTGTCCTTGAAGGTGATGGCCAGCTGGCTGGATTCGACCTTGGCTTGAGCAACCACGGCCGCATCGGAATAAGCCGTTTTGGCCAACATCACCGGATCAAAGTTCTGGCCCGACTGTGCATCCGACACCACATCGAAAGTCACACCCTTGGCAGTAGCCGCATCAAAAGAGTCAATGGAAATGCGACCACCGCTGGAGTTGGTCAACATCAGGTCGTTGCCATTCCAGGCGGCTGTGACGCTGTTGGCCTTGGTGGGCTCAGCCTTGAGCGGACCGTCATTGGCGGCATCGGTCCCGAACAGGGTGCCATCGCCACCGCCTTGAGAGACCACGATGCGACGACCCTTGGCATCGGTGAGTTGCAATTTGCTTCCGCTGAGTGAAGAAGACACACTGTCATCAAACAATGATTGCAGCTTTGTCTCCAAGGTGGATTCAATTTGTGCTTTGGTAACGGCCGTCAAGCTCACACCAGAAATTGCACGAACATCGGCGGTCAAATCGACTTGTTGGGTCGGACTGCCACCCACAGAGATGTTGAATTTGAGAAGGTTAGCGTTATCGGCATTGGTCAAGTCATATGTAGCCGCCAGGTCAGCGCTGCTGGTCACCACCGTGTCAGTGGCCGACTCGGCCAGACCTTTGTTGATGGCGTCCACAAAGTCTTGCTTGCTCTTCTCGCTGGTCAGGTCCAGCTTGAGACCAGAGGCAGTTGCGTCATATTTCAAACCGGTCGTGGTGTCACCGTCATACAACTTGAACTTGTAAGCCGTATCCGACTCGGTGAAGGCCAGTTTCACAACCGTGGGGGTGGCAGCCTTACCTTCAGCAGACACGCCAGTGGTGCCCACGGTCTGGGGTGCAAAAGATGCGTTGGTGGCGGTGGCCACGCCCAGCACCTTGGAGTTCATGCTGCCGATGCTCAGACCCAGGGTCTGGCCTGCATTGGCGCCGATCTGGAACAGCTTGTTGCGATAGCTGCCGTCCAGGATGTTCATGGAGTTCCACTGGGTGGTGTTGGAGATGCGGTCGATTTCAGAAGAAAGCTGGGTCACTTCTGCTTGCAGGTACGCACGATCAACAGAGCCGTTGGTGTCCGAAGCCGATTGCACAGCGAGTTCACGCATGCGCTGCAGGATGCTGGTGACTTCTTGCATGGCGCCTTCAGCCGTTTGCACCATGGAGATGGTGTCATTGGCGTTTTTGATGGCCATGTTCAAGCCACGGACTTGTGCGTCCATGCGGGTGGAAATGCCCAAGCCCGCTGCATCGTCTGCTGCCGAATTGATTTTCAAGCCCGTCGACAAACGCTGCATGCTCTGGGTGAGCGAGCGGTTGTTGATGGTCAGCGAATCCTGAGCCATCAAAGACTTGATGTTTGTGTTGATCACTGACATGTCGTACTCCTTGAGAAGTTGAGATCAATTGAGAACAGGCTTACGGTTTGTTACCTGATGCGTGAAGAATCGGACACATTTTGAAAATCTTTAATTTCAAATGGTCTTGTTGAACAAAATACCTTTGAGCTGCTCGAAGTTGTGTGCAACGCGAAGCACCACATCACTGGGGATTTGACGAATCACTTCCCCGGTATCGTTCTTTTTAACGAGCAACACAAAGCGCCCCAATTGCTCATCAATAGAAAAACTCAACCCCCGGCCACCGTCTTCGAGGCGAACGCGCAAGTCCTGAACCACACTCTCGAGGGCTTGCTGCTGTTTCTTGTAATCGTTGATCTGTTGATCGTTATTGAGATTGATGTCCACCAGCTTGGGCTTGGCGGGTGCCGTGGCCACCGCAGATGCGGCGGGAGTAACGGTTTTGGCCACGGCTGCGCCCTGCTCGTTGGGGCGTTGATACACAGCCAGTTTTGGGGTCAGTTCAGCCACTGCGACTGATGAAATCTTGTCCATGGTCCCACCTCTCGATATCCGTCTGTCTGCGGAATCGACCCCATGGTGAAAAACTTTAATGAGCTATTTAGTTTTTATTCGTATACATGGACATCATGCCTGCAAAGCTGCTTTGCAAGCTGGTCTTGAGTGAGTTGGTTTGCCCCACAAAACTGTCCATCGTGGCAAATTGCTTGGCATAACGCGTCTGCAACAAGGTAAAGCGGTCATTGAGTGTTGACAACTTGTCCTTGAGCTTGGTGAGTTGGCCATTGGCATTGGTGGATTGGGTATTGATCTGCCCTGTCGAGGCGATCATGTCATTGAGGTTCTTGATGGCGTCCCCAGCCATGCCTCGGTTGGCGGTACCAAAGTAAGTCTTGTTCTCACGGTCTGCCGTGAGCATGGTCACCACAGCATCGGGGGATTTGGCAAGAGCCTCGCTGAGCTTGGCTTCATCCAGGCTCAGTGTGCCATCGCGCTGGTAAGAAATGCCCACATCCCTGAGCGCCTTGACCTCGCCTGAGGTGGTTGACGAATTGCGCAGGAACAGGTTCTTGAGCGTTGAAGAAACATAGCTGACTGTGGAATCCGACTGCAATGAGCCGCTGTAGACATCGGTCTTGTCTTTTTCGTTGGGAGGCCCGGTCAACACTTTGAAGTCGGCAATGGCATTGTTATAGGCCGTCACCAACCCATTGAGCTTGTCTTTCAGACCCGAGGTGTCCTGGTTGACGCTCAAAGAGGCCGTGCCAGATGTGGTCCCCAACAAATTCAAGGTCACCCCATTGATCAAATCCTTGATTTCGTTACTGGAGCGCTTGACCGAGATGCCATCCACCACCAACTCCGCATCCTGCGCCGGACGCGATGCATCGGCAGTGAACCGGATGCCTGAGACCGTCGAACCCGTTGCGAAAGCACGGCTTTGGGTGGTGCTGAACAACACGCCAGTTGAATCAGCGTCTCGATAGGTGATGTCGCTCACATCGCCATCTGCGCCGGCATAGGTGAAGCGAACCTGACCTGGGTTGACATAGGTGGCCGAACGACCCGACGTGCCCGTCACGATGGAGTCAGCCGTCAGGGCGGTGGCCACCTTTTGTGCCACCACACTGGCCGAATCGCCTGCATTGACCGCCACATTCACACCGGCAACGGTGATGTTGCCGGTTTTGGTGGCCGCCCCAAAGCTCAGAGTCTGTTGCTCGCCTGGGCCTGTTCCATCATCAGACGTCAAGGTGAAGTTTTTGGCAGCTCCGGTTTCACCGGTCACCACCAATCGATAGGGATTGGCAGATCCATCCGACGTATTGACCACACTGGCCTTGAGGCCAAGGCCTGCTGAATTGATGGCCAGCGCCATGCCATCTGGCGAGGCGGCCAAGGCTGGGATGCGAATGGTCTTGGCGGCTGCGCCATTGACCGAAAGTTGCAGGGTGAATGCACGACCCCCATTCAAAGGGGCGGTGGAGGAGGCAAATCCATCGCTGATGCTGCGCTGCTCTTGGGCCAGTTTGCTGATCTGGATCGAACGATTGCCGACCGCAGCGCCCGCCCCCGCAGTCGCCGTGAAGGCAGAAGGTTGAGAGGAACTGACTTGCTTGGTGACCACAGAGGACGGGTTCTCGATGGCCTGAAACGCTTTCTTGACGGCATCCAGGCTGGCCAGCACCGCCGCGTAGCCAGAAATCTTGTTCTGGGTTTTGGTGATCTTTTTCTCAACCAGGTCTTTTTGAGGCTGGATTTCCGCCGTGGCCAGGTTTTGAGCCAGACTTTTGGAGTCAATGCCCGAGCCGGCCCCCAAGGAGGTCAAAAAGTTGGTGGAAGAAGTGCTCATGGTGTGTGATTAGGCTTTCGACCCGACGCTCAAAAACTTGAGCCTCACAGGTACTTGAACAGGCTCTCCTGAGCCAGCTTGGCAAAACTGCTCTGAGCGGCCTGCAAGGCCAGTTGATCCTTGTTCATCTTGGTGATGGCTGCGGTGTAGTCCAGATCCTGGATGTCAGACAAAGTGGACTGCAACCTGAGCTTGACTTCATCGAGTACGGCGTTTTGCGAATCCACCACATTCATGTTGGAGCCCACCTGGGCGGTGGCATCACTGATGTTTTGCTGCATGCCGTCGAGTTCGTCTATGCCGCGCTGGATGTTGCTGTAGTTGTTGCTGTCGACGGCATTGACCACATCGTCCACCGCCTGGAAGAAATCGATGCCCTCAGGCTCCCCTTTGCCGTTGATGCGAACGATGGACTTGAAGGCATCGCTGCCGGGCATGTTCATGGACATGCGACGGCTATCGCCCACGGCCACCACCATGCGGCTCTGGTCGCCCTGATAGACCACTCGCCCTGAGGCGTCTTTGCCAAACGAAGGCGTTTGAACACGGCTACCAGAAAAGATGTAGTTGTTATTGGCATCTTGTGAATTGGCCAGACTCAGGATCTGGTCACGAATCCCCTTCATCTCGATGCCTACCGATTCACGGTCAGCCGCGCTCAGGGTGTCATTGGCCGCCTGGACCGCCAACTCCTTGAGCCGCGTGAGTTCGTCGCTGACATTGGTGAGTGCCGTGTGTTGGGCTTCCAGCCGGGTGTCAATGGTCTTGAGCGTATTTTGATAACTCGATTGCCGCTCAATTTGCGAGATGAGGTTGGTCAGCAGCGACGCCTTGTCCGGCGCATCACTGGGGCGGTTGACCTTCAGGCCGGTAGAGAGCTGTTCTTGTGTGGTGGCCAAATTGGACTGCACGGTTTGCAGCTGGTTGGTCGCCTTGTCAAAGAACAGGTTGGTTGATAGGGAGATGCCCATGGTTCACTCCTCTTGCATCAGCGCAGCTGAACAATGGTGTCAAAAAGTTGTGTCGCCGTCTGCAAGGCTTTGGCTGCCGCCTGATAAGCCTGTTGAAAACGGATCAAATCGGTGGCCTCGTTATCCAGGCTCACGCCAGAGACTTTGTCTCGGGCTTGGACCGCCTGGTCATGCACCACATCCAGCGCCTGCTGGGTGATGGTGGCCTGTTGCTGGATGTTGCCGACCTTGTTGACCTGATCGGTGTAGAGGTCACCAATGGTTTTGCCCGGTGAAATTTGCTTTTTGGCCAGATCCGCCATGGCCAGCATGTTCTGGTTGTTGCCAATGCCGTCATGGTTGCCGTCGATCACAAACACATCGCCCACATTGGGGGCATGGTTCAGAGTCAGGGTGAGGCCTTGGAATTCAATGGTGGGCTCCAACTGGCTGGTGTCCCAAGTGCGAACTGCCAATTCGGTGCCCGTTCCCAGTTCGGTGATGGCATATCGGTTGTCGCTCAGGAAACGGATTTGCAGCGACAAGTCGCGCAATTTGCTCTGCACGTCGGTGGGTTCACCGCTGTAACCAGCGGCCACGGTGGCCTGACCGGAACCAGTGACAAACACCATCACCTCATCGGGCACATTGCCATTCACATAAACGCCCGTCCTGAAGCCCGCTTTGGCCAGATCAAAGGGAGTCCCCTGGTCGCCAAATGACATCTCGACATTGGATTTGCTCAAGTCATTGCCCAGGTTGCGAATGACACGAACCATGCCACCGTACTCCATGGGCTTGATGGCCAAGGCATTGGCCGCCGCTGCGCCTGCTGGCCCGATGGTGATGTTTTCGCCCTCGTGACCGGAGGTGTTTTGCAGCATCACATTGCCAATGCTGTCCAGACCGGCTTTGACCTGGCTTTGCGAAGACACGCTGTTGATGGCAGTCAGCAAGGCCTTGATGTCCCGAAACGGTTGCCCCTGAATGCTCACGCCATTGATGCTCAGAGGTGCGGCCAGATCAATGTTGTCTTTGGGCACAGAGATTTCGTTGAAGGCATTGGCCCTCAAGTCATTGGCAAATTGGGTGTCCGCAGCGAAATCCAGGGCCATGGGCAGGCCTTTGACATCGTTGAACCGGACCACGGCCCGACTCAGATCAGCGGTCAAATCGGTCACATTCGTGTTGGCCACAGAGGCGGTGAGCACCAGTTCATCGAGCTGGGCGCCACTGGCAGGTGCAGATGAATAGCCCGTGAGTGCACCCGTGAAGCGATATTGCCCTGGCACATCTGCCGGTGTTGCCCCATCGGCCACCGAAGCAAACGCGGCCGCCACATCGGCTGCAGTGAGGTTGTCGCTGGCGAGCAAGGTCAAGCCCGCAATGGTGACGGAATCGCCCGCATACAGGTCACCAAACTGCAGCGTTGCCGACTCGGTTGCATTGGCTGCACCTTGGCTCACCGTCACAGTCGGCGCGGTTGAAGCGCTGATCGCTTGCAAGGTGAAGCTGTGTGTGGCGCGACCAAAAATCAAAAGTCGGTAGTCGGGGCTGCCCTGTGTGCCCTTATTGACCAATTTGGCATTGATGCCCAAGCTGGCCGAATTGATGGCGCGCATCACATCCTCTGGGTAGATGTAACCGCTGCTGGCTTGAGGCACGTGGATGGTTTGCGTTTGTCCGTCCAAGGTCAGCTGGAGGTCAAACGGTGTATTGGAATGGATGGGGGTGTCCTGGCTGGGAAAGCTCACGCTTTGCAAGTCACCCGATCCCAGGCTGTTGATCCAGTCGGCAATGTCGGTGGCCAGCAAGTAGGGACCGGCCGCTGTGAGGTCACCCAAGGTCTGCCCGTTGAGGGTGATGGAGCCCGCCTGGATCACGGTGCCGGTTTGACCCGTGGGCACACGCCCGCTCTCTAGCGTGGCTGGCAAAGGCGTGGGGGGCGCCACATTGCCCAGGCTGTCAAAGTTTTGTGAATACATCACTTTGGCTTGGGCGCCGTAGAAGAACGACACGTCCATGTAGGCATCTGACCCCGCCTTGTTCAAATACACATCGCTGTAGGTCATCGGGTCGTTGAAGCCGTTCTCGGGCTTGAGCATCTGGAACTGCTCATCCAATGTCAGGGTTTTGCCTGCCAACTGACGACCATCGCGGGTCATGACTTGCAGCTGCTGTCCGGGTTGGGCGTTGTCCAAAAAGAAAACCGGCGACTTCAGGCCCGCGGCCACATCGGTGACCTTGGCATAAATGGAATCCGAGGGCACGTTCACCGCCACACCGGCAGCCGGGTTGGGGTTGTTGACCAGATTGGGATTGCTCACCGCCTCAGGCTTGGGCGGGTTCACAAACTCCACAATGGCTTTGGCATCGGCCGTATTGGTGGACTTTTCAATCACACGGAACAAAGCACCAGTGGCAATGCGCATCCCATCGGTCAGGACCACTTTCACCGCTGCCGCCGCTGAGCTGCTGTCGGCATCAATGGCGAATAAATCGGTGCCCATCTTGCCGTAGCCATCGATGCCATTGCGTTGAATAGCGTTGACTTCCTGAACAAACAAATTGGCCAGGGTGTCCAAGCTTTTCTGTGCCGGCTCCAGGGTACTGCTCATGAAGGAATTGAGCCCGCCAATCGTGCCCCCACTGGCTGCGGCCAATGAATCCGAGCTGCCATAGGGGTCACGCACCAAGTCGTTGGAGGTGGGGTTTTTGGGGTTGAAGCCAATCGTGAAGGACTTGAGCCCGTCCACCACCAAGCCATCGGTCATGGTTGAACCCAGGCTCACCGAGGCAATGCCGTTGGCGGTGTAGTTGATCTTGATGCGCGAAAGCTCAGACATTTGTCTGAGCAATTGGTCACGCTGGTCCAGCAATTGCGCAGGCTGGTTTTGCAGAATGGGGATTTTGGCCAACTGCTGATTCACCAAGGCCAACTGGCTGGTGTAGGTGTTCATCTGGTTGGCTGAATTTTCCAGCGCCTTGTGGACTTCGTCGGTGATGCCTGTCATCTGTCCAGCCAATTCAGCGAATCGGGCGCTCATGCCCTGCGCCGAGGTCAAAAATCCGGTTCTCATCACCGAGGAACCTGGATCTGCCGCAAGCGATTGAGCAGAAGTGAAAAAGCTGTCAAACGCAGAGCTCAGGCCCACGAGTTTGTCGCCCATGATGTCCATGAGGCGCTTGGCGTACTCCACCACAGGACCTTGGGCATTGAGGTCGCTGGTGCTGGTCTGTAAATTGGTTTCTGCAAAGGCATCAAACTGACGCTTGATGCCAGAGAGCACCACACCAGTGCCCATGAATGATTTGGCCAATTGCTCAGGCGCGTTGTCCTGCAAAACCACCGATTGGCGCGAATAGCCCTCGGTGCTCATGTTGGCGATGTTGTTGCTCACGGTGGTGAGCGCGCGCTGATAGGCCGCGATCGCTGAGCTGCTGATGCCAACGACGTCACTCATTTGAGCTCACCTTTGAAATCCAAAGTGGGACGCAAGGGCATGGCATGCGGCTTGAATGAGGGCAAGGGCTTGGCGGTCAATGCGTGGGCGGTTCCGCCCAAAGGCATGGCCTTGGCATCCTCTGGCTTGAGGGGCATGGGGCTGGCTGCCGCACCCCGGCCGTTGAGGATGTCTTGCGTACTGGGCTGAGACTGCATCTGATCCAGATGGCGCACCAGCATGTCGGACAAGCCCATCTGATTTTTCTTGGCCAGCTGAACGGCCACTTCCTGATCAAACATGCCCTCGAACATGTCCTGCGCATGGGAGGACGACAAGTCGCTCTTGAGGGCGTTGCCCGCCTCGCGCATGGATTTGAGCATCTGACGAATCATCATGGCTTCAAATTGCTGCGCCGTCTCCTTGAGGGCTGCACGGTCATTGCGCTCGGTTTTGGCGCGCAACTCGCCCAAGCCGCCAAAGTCCAATGCGGACTTGGCAGAAACCATGGCTGCTTGGGAGTCGCTCATGTCAACCTCAGATCACCACCAGGTCAGCACGCAGGCTGCCTGCACTTTTGAGGGCTTCGAGGATGGCGATCAAGGTCGATGGCGATGCGCCGACCTGGTTGATGGCATCCACGATGTCACGCAATTCCACGCCTGGCTTGAACAGGAACATGGGATTTTTCGCTTCGTTGACCGCAATGTTGGCGTTCTGGACCGGGGTGGTGGTGCCCTGAGCAAATGGATTGGGCTGTGACACCTCATTGGTGGCAGAAATCGATACCGTGATGGATCCCTGGGCAATGGCCGACGGTGTGACCCTCACATTGCCATTGATCACCACGGTGCCTGTGCGCGAATTGACCACCACCCTTGCAGGCGCCTCGGCAGGTGTGACCTGCAAATTCTCCAATGCGCCCAAAAAGGCAACGCGTTGATTCAAGTCTTTGGGTGCTCGAACCGATACCGATGTGCCGTCGATCGCATTTGCTGTGCCTTGACCAAAATTTTGATCAATGGCTTTGACGATGGCCGACGCCGTGCTGAAGTCGTTTTCACGCAGGTTCAAGACCACTTGATCTGCCGTTTCAAACGGCGTTTGCACCATGCGCTCGACCATGGCGCCATTGGGAATGCGCGCTGCGGTGGGCACGCCCACGGTGACCTTGCTGCCCGCTGCACCCGCCTCAATGGTGGTGGAGGCCAGCTGGCCTTGCGCCAAGGCATAAATTTCGCCGTCCACTCCGCGCAAGGCGGTGAGGATGAGGTTGCCACCACGCAAATTGCTGGCTTTGCCCAGCGCAGCCACATTGACGTCGATTTTTTGACCGGGCTTGGCAAAGCCAGGCAATTCGGCTGTGACCATCACCGCAGCGGTGTTCTTGATGTCCACCTGGCTCGCCGCTTGAGCCTTTTCAAAGTCAGACAAGGGACCATCGATGCGAACGCCCAGTTGCGAGAGCATGGACTTGAGGCTTTGCGTGGTGAACGGCACAGCGGCATCGTCCCCCGTGCCAGGCAAACCCACCACCAAGCCAAAACCGACCAGCTGGTTGGAGCGTTGCGAGGCCACACTGGTGAGGTCTTTGACGCGATCAGCCTTGGCCGCACCTGCGCCAAGCAGCACCATCACCAGAAATAAAAATGTCGCCAGGTTCTTCATGGCTGTATTCCTCAAAATGGCCACAGCTTCCAGATGGCGTTGGAGCCCCATCCGGGCTTGGAGGCATTGGCCAAAGCGCCTGACCCCCGATATGAAATTTGTGCATTGGCCAAACGAAGGGACTGCACCGTGCCATTGGGACCAATGTCCTGCGGGCGAATCACCCCAGCCACCTGAATCACTTCATTGCCCTCAGAAAAGCCCAGCTTCTTTTCACCCCGAACGACCAGATTGCCGTTGGCCAGGATGTCGGTGACGGTGACCGTGACCGAGCCCGCTAGCGAGGCGGCCTGATCGGCCTTGCCGGTGCCCTTGCTGGCTGTTTTGGCCTCATTGAGGTTCAAGCCGTTGAGGAAGGTGCCGTTTTTCGCAATGTCGGTCGCCAAGCCAGAAGGCAAGGCGGTATTGGAGGCATCGCGTGCGATGTCGGTGTTTTGTGAACGATTGGCCTGTGTGGATTCGTTCAGGATCACGGTGACCAGATCGCCGACTTGGTAATTGCGATTGCGACCGAACCAGAAATCGGATTGACGGTTGGTGTAAATGCCGCCTGTGGGCACGCGATTGGCCGTGTCGGCCGTGGGATAGACCGGCGCAAACTCGGGTGAGGGTGTGAGCCGCGACAAATCCGGGTCGTCCAATGCAGTGCAACCCGTCAACACCACGGCCAAAGCACAACCAACCCATGACAACATCAAACGCATGATCAAAGTCCTCACAGGTTTTGGTTCAGGTACTTGAGCATGCCGTCCACGGTTTCGATGGACTTGGAATTGATCTCGTACGCACGTTGGGTTTCGATCATGTTGACCATTTCGGTCACCACGTTCACGTTGGAAGCCTCGAGGGAGCCCTGCGCCAATACACCGGCGCCCGCAACACCCGGCTGCTGCAAAACAGGCGGGCCACTGGCTGCCGTGGTGGCCATGAGGTTGTTGCCCAACGGCTTCAAGCCGGCGGGGTTGATGAAGTTGGCAATCTGGATCTGACCCAGCTGCTGCTGACCACCACCGGCCACCAATTCGATGGTCACCGTGCCATCGCGCCCAATGGTGAGCGCGGAAGCATTGGCGGGGATGGTGATCTGGGGCTGCAAGAGAAAACCCTGGGCATTGACCAGCTGACCGGTGGCCGAGAGTTTGAAGTTGCCATCGCGCGAATAGGCCAGCGTGCCATCGGGCTGCAGGATCTGGAAATAACCATTGCCCTGGATGGCCACATCCAGAGGGGCATTGGTATTGATCATGTTGCCCTGCTCAGGCAACTTTTCGACGCCCACGACCTTGACACCCGTGCCCAGCATCATGCCGGTGGGCAATTGGGTGTTGACCGTCGAGAGCCCGCCAGGCTGCAAGACGTTTTGGTAGAGCATGTCTTCAAAAATGGGGCGATCCCGCTTGAAACCCGTCGTATTGACGTTGGCCAAGTTGTTGGAGATCACGTTCATGCGCGTTTGCTGCGCATCCAAACCGGTTTTCGATACCCACAATGCGGCGTCCATGCTTCACCTCTGCTGGTTAACCCAGTTCATCTGGGTATGCCCCGCTCACGATCAGGTTTGCAACCGGATCATGGACGATGCGTTTTCATCATTCGATTTGGCTTCCTTGATCATTCGAACCTGCTGCTCAAACATGCGGCTCTGATCGATCAATCGAACCAAGGCGGCCATGGGGTTGACGTTGCTGCTCTCCAGCGCTTGTGACGTCAATCCGACAGGCTGTTGTCCTGTTGCAAAGTCCGTGCCAGATGCCTGCCCCAGGACCTTGAAAAGACCGTCTTCGCGCCTCTCCAGCCTGACTTCGCTGGCATCGCGCAAAAAAAGCTGGGCAATCGGGACTTCCTGGGGCACACCAGGCTGGGTAGGGTCGGTGGCAAAAACATTGCCGTCTGAGCCAAAGCGGACCTTGAAACCCACGGGGATGGTGATGGGGTTGTTATCGGCGCTGAGCACCAGATGCCCTGCCCCATTGACCAAGGTGCCCTGGTTATTGAGCCGCAAATCGCCCCGGCGGGTGAAGGCCAGCTCCCCGTTGGGAGCGGTGACACCCATGACGGTCTTGCCCGACAAGGCCACATCCATGTCTTTGCCGGTCACCATCAAAGGACCTTCACGCAAGTCAATGAAGTCGCCGGGAATCAACTTGGGCTGGATGCGTGAATCAAAACCCTCGCCTTTGGCCATGACGCTGATGAGCGAAGAGTCAAACGACCGCTTAAAGCCCGTGGTGTTCAAGTTGGCCATTTCGTTGGCCAAGGCCTGCCGTTGGTAATTCATCTCATTGATGGCATGAGACGAGGTGAAAGCTAAGCGGTCCATGTCAGGTCCTCACATCAAGGCCATCAGGCGCGGATTTGAATGATGGTCTGCGTCAAAGTGGCATCGGTTTCGATGGCTTTGGCACTGGCCTGGAAGTTACGTTGTTCAGTGATCAGGTCCACCAGCTCGGCGGTCAAGTCCACGTTGGCGCTCTCGGTTGCACCCGATCGCACCGTGCCAAAGCCTGCCGATCCGGCTTCACCAATCTTGGCTGAACCCGATGCGTAGCTGGCATAGAAACTGGAGTTACCAATCTGGCGCAAACCGGCCGGGTTGGAGAAGTTGGCCAGCACGATCTTGCCCAGGGACTGCTGCGTGCCGTTGGAATAGGACGCGTTGACCAGGCCGTCATCGGCAATGCTCAGGCCCACCAGGTCACCTTCGGGTGCACCGTCCTGCGACTGTGACAACACCGCAAAGGGCGAGGTGTATTGGGTGGACTTGGAGTAATCGATGTTGATGGACAAAGAGCCTTTACCGTCAGGGAGGTAAATCGTGTCGAGCTTGGAGCCGGTGGTGGGGGAGATCAATCCACCCGCCGTGTTGAAGGTCAACTCGCCTCGGTCCAAATAAACCGGGGACCAAGCTGGCAAAGCCGTAAAGCCATCGGCAGAAGCGGTTTCATTGCCGTACTTGTCGATGTACTGGGCAACCGGCACGCCATTGGCAACCTGGGTGAACTGGGTGGGCTTGATCCAGGTCGATGTGGCGCCGCGTCCTGCCTGCACCGACGACAAACCCCACAGGGCATCGCCCGTGACCTTGATGAAGGAGTCTTCGCCCGAGGTCCCTGTGGTGAATTTGAGAGAGTTCGTCGCACCGTCGTAAGAAACTTTGACGCCAGACACCGAGGGACCGGTCAGCCCAGCGCCTGCACTGGGACCAGTCAAACGGTTGATGCCGTCTTCCAAGGCCTGGATGAAGGTGTCCAGGGTGTAGTTGGACTTGGGCTCGAGCACCACCGTGCCTTGCACGTTGTCGACCGAGACCACAAATTTGTTGTTGGACACATCCACCGAGAAGGTGTTGTTCACGTTGATGCCGATGGGGGTGCCTGTCATGACCGCCGGGTTGGAGGCCAAGCCGCGCAATGCCGTAGCGGTGGTTTCGACCGAGTAATTGATGGGGATGCCAGCAGGCGTGCTTTCCACCAAACCCAGTTTGGTCAACGCCAGGTTCTCGATGTCGGTCGTGGGCACGACAGAAATGCTGGACATGTCGCCTGAGGTGCCCGAGGTGAAGACAAAGTTTTGATTCACGCTGTCATAGGTCACCGTCATGCCAAAACGCTGCAACTTGGCATCGCGAATGTAAGCACCCTGGGGATAGGAGGTGGCCGACAAGGTGGTCAAGTTAGGGTCCTGGGTCAAAGAGGCCGATGACATGCCCATGAGCAAGTTGGGGCCGCCCGTGAGCGACATGGTTGCGCCAGTTGGGGGGGCGAACACGAATTGCTGGGACACAGGGTCATATTGGGTGGTCACGGCCGAGCTGGGGGTGGAGACAGTGCCTCGGGGATAGGTCACACCCGATACAAAGTCAGTTCCCGACGCCACCACCGTCACCCCCGCACTGGGGGTGATCACGAGGTTGGTGCCGCTCACGGTCACCTCAAACGTGACCCCAGCGCCACCGTCGGTCACCGTGATGGCGCCCACCGTCGAACCTTGTGATTCCGCCAGGTCAGTGATGTCGCCCACGGCCGTCGAAGTGAACACCACTTGGTCGGCATTGTTGGCAGCGCCAGTCGCATACCCATTCAAGGTACCCGTATAACTGCCCTTGGCTGTTCCAGGACCTGTGGTCGCGCCTTCAGCCAAATTTGCAAAAGCGGCGGCGACTTCGTCTGCGGTGGCACCGTTTGCGCCAGCCGTGAATTTCAGGCCTCCCAACTCAACGAATTGACCTGCAGTCAGTGCAACAAACTGCACCGAAGCCGCTTCAGAGGTGTTGCCCAAAGTGGGGTCGGTATTGAGGTCGGTTTCCAGTTTGGTGGCCATGTCGCTCAGACTGGTGGCATCCAAGAATGACGCGGTATCGTCCAGCTGGATGGCTTGGGCTGTGTTGCCATCCGTGTAGACCAGATTGAAGCCCTTGAAGTAGGTGCCCGATGTCAATGGGGACACCAACTGAACTGCGCCATTGGGCAGCGTAGAGGTGGCATTGAAGCCCGTTCCCGATTTGGTGATGGTGCCACCTTGCTTGTCGGTGATGATCAGGTCCAAACCGTTGTCGGCCACTTTGACGCTGAATCGGTTGTCCGAGAAAGACACCACCACTTGGTTGTTGCCTTGCGTCTCGGTGTACGTGTTCAAGCTGGCGTTGTTGAGGTCAGCTTGCAGCTTGGTGGCCATGTCGGTAAGGCTGGAGGCCTTCAAGAAAGACGCCGACGAGCCGAGAACGATAGGGTGGGAATAGCCAGGGTTGCCTGGGGTCGTGTATTTGAGGGTGAAGCCGCCAAAGTTGGCGCCAACGCCTGACGAGTTCTCAATCACCACCTTGGAGTTATCGGCCGTATAGAGCTGGTCATTGATGAGCTTGGAGACTTCTTCCGACGTCATGCTGGGGAAATTGGGATAGTCGGCTGCCGTGGTGTTCTTGAGCACACTCACCCCGTTGGTGTCGGTGAGGCTACCCAGGTTGATGGTCTTGGTGCTCAAGGTCACACCGGTATTGGGGTCGGTGGTCACCACCTTGAAGGTGGGGTTGGAGGTGAAGTTGAAGTACTTGCCATCCCCCAGCTTTTGGTTGATGACATTGGTGAGCTCCTGAGCGATCTGCGCGCCTGAGAGGGTCACGTTTTTACCCGCCAGATGTTCCAGACCGATCGAGACGGGTGTTCCCGTATCGTCCACATCGATGGTGAACATGTCGGTGAGCTGGTGGGCGTTGTATTGGGAGAAATTCACGCCTTCGCCCGGCAAAGTGCCCAGGTTGGAGGCCGTGCCACCGGTCACTGTGGCCGGGGTGGAGGTGCGCACATCCGTCAAGTCATCAAGGTGAAAACTCATGGTCTTGGCGTTGACCAACTGATCGCTCACCTTGCTTTCGGGTTCTAGCTGGCCGTATTGGTTCACATAGAGCTTTTCACCACTCGAATTGGTGGCCTGCTGCAATGCCGCACCCACCAGCGTTTCACCCACATACACATAGGTTTGCCACTTGTTGGTGGGGGACGCTTGCGAGGCGTTTTGTGTCTTGACGTAGTAAACGGTGGCCAGGTAACTGTTGCCCCCCGCGTCATACACGGTCAAAGCCGTGCTCTTGTTGTAAGTGGTGGGGTCGTTGCGATCAAAATCGCCGCCCACCACCTTGGCATCGGCTGGGAAGTTCAAACCCAACTGGATCAGCGAGGTCTCGCGCGCCTGACCTGAGGTCTTTTGCGGAATGGTGAGCACGCTCAATTCATCCAGGTTGGCCTTGCCCGAGCTATCGACCGAGGCCGCCAGGAGTCGCTGTCCCGAAGAGTTCACCACGTTGTACTGGTCGTTCATCATGAACGATCCATTGCGGGTGTAAATGCTTTGAAGCCCGTCGGGTGACTTCAGCGGGAAGAAACCGTCACCGGTAATGGCAAGGTCAAGCGTGTTGGCCGAGAAAGCCACGTTACCCTGGCTGAACTGCTGTGTCACTTGCTTGAGCGCCACACCCTGACCGATGGTGGTCGAAGCGTTTTGCAAAGGTGAAGTGGCAAAGATGTCGCCAAAGTCGGTGCGGCTTCGCTTGAAACCCACCGTGCCGGCGTTGGCGATGTTGTTCGATGTCACACCGAGGGCTGACGTGGCGGCCTTGAGGCCAGTGAGCGCGGTAAAAAAGGACATGGTTGTGTGTCTCCGAAAAAATCAATTGCTGACGCGTTGAACTTGACTCAGGCCAAGGGTTTTGCCGCCCTGAACCTGCAACAGCCAGGAGCCATCGCTGGTGCCCGCATTGCTGGCGCTGATGACTTGCGACATCACATCGGGGGTGATGGTTTTGGTTTGACCCATGCTGGTGGCCGTGACGATGAAGTTGTAGGAGCCATCGGGCAGCGGTGTGCCCTTGTCGTCTGTGCCATCCCAGGTGAGCGACATATCGCCAACTGGCTGAGAGCCAAATGTCTGGCTGCGCACCACAGAGCCCGTTGAATTGACGACTTGCAGGCTCACGCCATCGGCTCCGCTTGGCAGGTTCACATATGCAGAAACTGGGCGCCCTTGCTGCAACACGGCTGTGCCGCCATTGACGCCGACCATGCGTCCGATCATGGAAGAACCGGTGAGCATGCGGTCACCCGTCATGGCCTTGACCAAAGTGTCCATGCTGGACTTCATGGACTGCGAAGCTTCGAGCTGAGAGAACTGGGCCAACTGCGCCACAAAAGTCTGGTTATCCATTGGATCCAGTGGGTTCTGGTTTTTCAACTGTGTCGTGAACAAGGTCAAGAATGCCTGCTGCCCCATCTCGTTGTTGATGGGCTTGGAAGCCTTGTCTGTCTCATACTGCTTGGTGGTCTTGATGCTGCTCGAGAGCAGCGGTGAATACCCATTGGCGGTTGAAGTGGTCATCTCAATCCCTCATCAGGCTTTGGTGATTTCAAGGGTGCGCATCATCAGCAAGCGTGCTGTGTTGACCACCTCGACATTGTTTTGATAGGAGCGTGAAGCCGTCATCATTTCAACCATTTCCTGCATTTCATTGACGTTGGAGAGCCAGACAAAACCACGCTCGTCCGCCAAGGGGTTGCCCGGGTCGTATTGCGTTCGCACTGGGGTGGGGTCGTTTTGCAACTGGTGCACCTTGACGCCACCGACGAATTGAGCACCTGCATTGGTCATCTCTTCGTTGACCAGGGCTTTGAAAACGGGGCGCTTGGCGCGAAAGGCATCTGCCTCGGTGGTGGACACCGTGTTGGCGTTGGCCAGGTTGGATGCAACGGTGTTCATGCGAACACTTTGCGCATTGAGCGCAGTGGACGCGATGCCAATGACGTTATCGATGGTTTTCATCATCATCAATCTCCACGCAAAGCTTTGCGAATGCCTGAAATTCGGTTTTCAAGGAAGTTCAATGTGGTCTGGAAATCAGCGGCGGCCTTACCGTACTGGGCTTGCTCGACGTTGAGTTCGACCGTGTTGCCATCAAACGAGGAGTTGAATGGCACGCGATAGCGCATGCCATCGTCAGGCATGTCCATGAGGCCGCCATAGTGCTTTTCATGGGTGGCGCTGATGCGATCCACCTCCAGCTCTTTGAGCACCGCCTTGAAGTCAAGCTCCTGGGACTTGAAGTTGGGCGTGTCAGCGTTGGCAATGTTGCTCGCCAGAATCTGCAGGCGCTTGCTCTGCAGGTTCAACACCTTTTCCTGAAACCCGAAGGCAGTGGACAACAAGTCCATGACATTCTCCGAACCGTACAACTCCCGCTTTCGCGGTCCCGCCCTCAAGAAAAGAGGACTCGGTTCGAATTTGCAAATTTCATGCCACTTGCAAAGCGTGTTTGCAGGGGCTCAAAGCCTCAAGGACGTGGCAAGCCCTGTCCACCTGGCAAGGGGGGCGGCGAATTTTTGCCGCTTGCGGCTGGGTTGCCGTTGGCACTGGCCAGCCATACGCCCTGCCCCACGACCTGGGTGGAAGCCTTGCTGATTTGCGTGGACGCACGCTGGACCAGTTGTCCGGCGCGGTTGACCAACTGGGAATAGGTGGCGGCATCCATGCCCAATCGCTCCTGGGCGTTTTGATGCAGCCCCTGGACAATGGATTGTCGGGTGATGGGCAAACGACGATCGTTATTGGTATAGAGGTGTTCGGCCTGCAAGCCAGGGATGTTGAGTCGCGCATTGGCACGCCCCTCATTGCGCGCAGCAGGTGTCAGCACCGTGAGGTAGAGGTCATCCTGACCGACATTGGAGAACTTGCGCAAGCCTGTGTCATCGAAATATTTGGAGACCAGATCCAATTGCTGCAACACGCTGCGATTGAGGATGGCCTTGGGATTGGAGGCAAAACCCGCGCTGGCTGCGCCTCGATCAGGACCATCGCAGAACTGGATGATGCCGTGGCAATTGGTGTTGGTGGCTTTGGGGTTCATGCCATCGCTTTCCATGAGCGTCATGCGCGCGAAGTCATCGGGCACAAAGCCGTAGGTTTTGCTCATGTCCATGATCTTGTCGTACACCGCCTGGCGTTCGCCAGCCGGGATGAACCCCTTGGCCACCGCTCGATCCAGGGTTCTGGTGAGGATGGGCGTATTGGGTAAATCCCCGTTTCTGATCATGGTTCGCGGGCTGGTTGCAGCAACCGCTTGGCGCTGGCTCAACATGGCCTGGGTGTTGTTCGAAAGAGGGTCCTGCATCTGGGCTGCCGCGACCGGCGCTTGCCCAGGCTGAGCCACCGCCTCGGGCGAGGTCACCGCCAAAGCCGCAGAGGTGGTCATCGGTGCCACCACAGAAGAAGGCGTTGGCAAGACAACGGCAGCGGCATTGCTGGCCACAGACATGGCATTGGTGCTGACATGGGCCTGAGCTGGCGCCTGAGGGGTCAAACTGGACAAAGACAGGCGCTGGCCAGGAAAGATGCGGTTGGGGTTGTCGATGCCATTGGCTTTGGCCAGGGTCATGGCCTGGGCAAAGGCCTGGGATTGGGTCACGCTGTCACCGCGCTGGGCGGCCAGGCGCTGAACAATGCCCACCAGGGTGTCGCCGGACTTGATCACCACCTCATCGGGCTGGGCTGTCGGTGGGTTGGCACCTGTTTTTTTCAGCAAAGCCGCGAAACGGTCTGGAGGCGGCGCATCTGAAGCCGCCACAGACATGCGTTCATTGGCATTCATCCAGATGGATGACATCATGGATTTGGATTCAATTGAAGGATTCATGGCATGACTCTGTGGGACTTTTGATCTGGCATCGAACTTGCATGAAAGGTGGCACTTGTTCAACTTTTTGACAGACCACCCAACACTTTCAGGATCTTGCAAATGCTGTGCCCACTTCATAAGCCCCTCTCGTCCAGCCCCGCACCCGCGCGTGTGGTGGGTGTGAGCGTGTTGACGCTGACACTGCTGAGCATGAGCGCCGCTGGCCTGGCTCAATCCTCTGAAGGCCGGGCGATGCTCTTTCAATCGGCCACCGAATGGGTGTCACAGCAAAACCGCCTGGACCCCGCTTCCATTCAGTTCAACCCCCTGGATGAGCGGGTGCGCATTGCCGCATGTCGTCAGCCCATCCAGTTTGATCAACCGCTTGGCAATCCCAATACCCTCAGGGCGCGTTGCACGCAGCCCTACTGGCAACACTGGCTGAGCTTTTACACACAAGCTCCCCAGCGAGCCCAGGCAGCTGTTCAACAACGGGATCAAAACCGTGAAGTCTGGGTGGCCAACCAGTTGATCCGCCGCGGAACCCTGGTGACCCCCGACATGTTTGAGCGCCGCAACATGGACATCAGCAACGCAGAAACGGCGCTGATTCAAAGCCCTGAAGACCTCAAAAATGTGGAGTTGCTCAGGGACATGCAACCCGGCAGCCCCATCCGCAGCCACGACCTCAAACCCGCCATGCTGGTCAAGCGGGGCCAAGTGGTGCTGGTGTCCATGGGCGAAGGCCGTGGCTTTTTGGTCACCGTGCGCGCCGAATCCCAACAAGATGGGCGCCTGGGCGAGTTGATTCGCTTGAAAAATCCCGAATCGGGCCGATTGTTATCAGCGATGGTGACTGGCCCCAACTCTGCGAGGGGGATGTGAGCATGCTCCAAGCCCATCTTTTGAATACTTTGATGCACAATCTACCTACTGTGCCGATGTTTTCTGAATTTTTTTCAGCCAGCCGCTCAAGTTCACTTCAGTGGCTCCGATACACCCAAGGTGAAAAAAGCTTTAGCTCTGCAGTGAGGTCATCATGACGGACAAAATCGCAAACCAAGCCCGCATCCTGCAATCCAGCGATGTGATGCGCAGCAACCTGGACAAACTCAACGGCCAAAAAACGGCCAATGTGACTCAGGATGGCAAACCAGCGCCTGCAGACAAACCCAGTTCTGGAGCCGACTCCGTGTCTTTGAGTAATTTGGAACAAAAGGTCAAGGAGCAGGCCTCGTTTGATCGCGCCAAGGTGGAATCCATCAAGGAGGCCATCCGCAGCGGCAACTACCCGCTCGACCCGCGCCGCATCGCCGAGAACTTTGTCTCCCTTGAACGCATGATTGAGGGCTGAACCAGCCATGAGCGACCTGCAAGATTTGCCTTTGGTTGATCAGGCGATGGTTCGCGTGCAAGCCCTCGAAGGCTTGCTGGAAGAAGAATTCGGCGCCTTGAAGGTCCAGGATCTGGACCAGTTCGAGCGTTTGCTGAATCAAAAGAACGACCTCCTTCACGAACTCACCCAACTCACTGGGGTGGTCAAACCCGAGGACTCCGATGCCCTGGGGCAGGAGTGGGATGACTTTCGTGCTCGCATGGCTGGATGCCGAGATCTGCATCGCCGCAATGAAATCCTGATCCTGCGCAAGCTCGACGCCATTCGTGGCGCACTCGACAGCTTGCAACTGGGCGGCTCTGGCAGCTCAGTGGAAACCTACGATCGACTCGGTCAGGTGCGCCGGGGTCGTCGCCAGCGCGATCACCAAGCAGCCTGAAGGCTAAGAGACGATTTTTTCGTCACCGGGCTGCATGCCCTTGAGCCAATACACCCACGACAAAATGACCGCCACGGCGGTATAGAGGTGTTCAGGGATCTCTTGCCCCAATTCGAGACGACTCAACCATTCGGCCAATTGGGGATCCTGCGCCACATGAACCCCATGTTCGCGCGCGGCTTGCAACAAGCTCAGCGCCGCCTCGTCCTCGGCCTTGGCGCTCACGATGGGGGATGTGTTTTGGCCGTATTCCAGGGCCACGGCTTTGAGGCTGCGTCGCATGATCATGTCTTTCAGGCCAGGGTGTCCAGGCGCAGGCGAACCGTTTGTTCCCAGTTGTCCTGTTTGGCCATGGGTTGAACATCGCTTCGGGGTCGGGGCGAGTGATGAATCTGAAACGACTCGAGCTCCAAGCCAGAATCCTTCAACTCGGCGCCAAGCAGACTCGCTTTGCTGCGTGCCCAATTGACGGTTTGCGCCTGCAAAGCCCACATGACCAGACCCACACGGTGGCTGCTGCGGATCGTGGTGGCCAGCCAAATTTCACCCAGACTGGCATGCAGGGTGTGCACGTCCACCGTGAACGGCGGGTCATCGCCCTTGTGCTTGGGGGCATCGCGCTGGATGTGCAAATGCAATGGGCTGGCATCGGCAAACGGCAGCCACAGGTGCGCCGACAAAGCCCCTTTGGCCTGGGCCAAGGCAGCCTGAGCCTGGGCGCTGTCCATGGCTTCAAGACCCTGGCGAACCGTTTTCGCCTGCAGCCGGTCGACCTCGGAAGACTCTGATTGGGTCAGTGAATCCAAGAGCTTTTTGAGCATGCTGCGTGCATCGGGCAAGGGCGGCTGACCTTGTGCCAGTCGGCGCTCGTTGGGGATGAGGCCTTGCTGCACCAGCGCCTTGAGCAGGCTGGGATTGATTTGCGCCAGGGACATTGACTTGGCCATCCACGCCTGCATCAAAGTCATTTGAAGCGGTGCTGCCTCACTGGTGGGTCTTGCCGAGAGCAAAGACAACAAGGACGTCCCGTCCATGGGACGGGACGCCATGGCCTGCATGCGTGCTTCGAGCAATTGTGCCGGGCTAGGTTGTGCAGCGGCGGCAGCCAAGGCCAGGCCCGCGCCGGCTGCACCCGTGCCGGTAGAGGCCGGGCTGGTGCCATCTGCTCGCGGCTGGATCAACAAAGCCCAAGAGCTCGCACCACGCACCACCCGCATGAAGGGCGTGTCGCCTGGCTTGAGGATCCAGCCATTGGGCATTTCAAAAGAAAAGTTTTTAAGCCACAGGCGAACAGAGCCGCCCTTGGCCTCGATCAGGGCTTGCACCACCTGCCCGTCGGTCAAACCCAGCTGCTGGGCCACCGAGGCCTCGATCCACAAGGGCTTGGCTTCGAGATTGGGCGTGGGTGTGGCCCGAATCACGCTGGATAAAGCGTCCAGGCCAAGCATGAGGGTCTTCTAAATTGCGTTCAAGGAAAGCGCACCCATTTACGGGGCGGGTCCTCGGAGGCGTCCTCGCCAGGGGCAGGCGCAGAGAACAATTTGTACTGTTGCTCCAGCATGGCCACATGGTTGGGCACTTTGAGCATGGCGCCAGCCAGCAGCACATTGGGCTTGCCCTTCAAGAAAGCCTGGGGGTTGGTGGATTTCAAGGCGTCGCTGAGCAATTGCTCGCGCAGCGGGCTGTTGGGATAGAGCTTCTTGACCACGCCATTGAGGGTGTCACCCGACTTCACCGCATACATCTGGGTGGGTGCGGGCTCGTCTTGCGCCAACGCAGGCGCACTGGCCATGCACACCACGAGCGCCAAAGCCGTTGAAGAAAATTGAGACAACATGAACTGACTCCTTGGGTTCAAGGCAGGCTGGGCATTGCAACCCAACGGCCATTCGGGGTAGGTGGTGGTCCGGCAAATGGCACTACCTGCGCATCATTTTCATTCAAAGACTTGACTTGCACCAAAGCAACTTGCTGCAGGTTTTTGGGATCCCATTCATCGCCCATGCGATGGTTGCTGGGCAGCAGCAACAAGCGATCCCCCACCCTCAAGCCGTTGAGTGAACCCGCCTGGATGCGCCAGAGGCGATCGGGGGTTCGCGTGAGTTCGTAGCGGGGCGACTGACAGCGCAAGCTGTTGTCCAGGGCTTCACCGACTTGCTGCACCGACTTGACCAACTGGGCAAGCACATCCTGCTCCAGCGCGGGCGGCGAGACCTGAGGATCGCGCTCGGGCAGGCTCACCCTTTGCTGGTGGGTCCACCAGGTCTTGCCCGTGGTTTGATCCGCCAGGCTCCAATGGAGTCGGTAGCTGCGCGAGGGCGATTCATAGGGATCACCGGCACTGAGCACCAGGTTCAACACCATTTGGAGCTCATTGCGGCTGTTGCCGGCCAAATAGCGCTCATAGGTATTTTGTACGGGCGGCGCCTTCACGAGGATCATGCCCTCCAAACCCTGCAACTGGGGCCACACGGTCTGGTCCATGGCAGCCTGCAAGCGTGACAAATCCCAGCGTGTTTGGGCGGTCATGGCCCCTTCCCATCGCATCTGCCAGCGAACCGTGTGCTTGGGGGCATTCCCATTGAGGGGCTTGCGGTCGCACGGGGTTTCGATCAAATCTCTGGATTGCATCCAGGCCACACGCGAGGTGGGTGCGTCATGCGACAGGGTCTGACTGTCTTGCTGCGGCAGCAAACGCACCCCCCTGACCACCATGCCAGTGCGAAATTCGCTGCTCTCGCGCAATTGACCCGAGGTGTCCAGCCATTGGGTGGCCGTGACCGCCACAGGCCTTTGAAGTGCCGCTTGCACCAGGGCATCCTTGACCTGTCGCAAATGTTCTTCGGGCGCGAGATCAGCCGCCTGGGCCACTGAACCCAGCAGGGTCAGCAGTGCCCAGCAAAGGCGGCGAAGGCTGAGCTTGGTGTGCATGGCTCAGTTCCCGTCACTGCAGGCGACGGCCTGCATTGACCTGGCGCACATACATGGCGCGGATGTCGTTGACCACGGTGCGGTCCAGCGACAAGGTGGTTTCGTAGGTGTCGTTGCCCACGGGGTTGATGCTCACCAGCTTGGCGCCGTAAATCACGCCATTGACGTGAGCGCGGAAGGTGTCGTTCATCACGGTCATGTCGGCCACCGTGGTGTTGGCGTCGATGTACTGGCCATAGACCTGTTCGGTCAATGCACGATAAGCATCGAGCTTGGAGGCACGAATGGCCATGAGGCGCTTTTGCGCGGGAGTCTTGGGGCTTTGGACGCTGATCACGGCATAACCCGTGGCCACAAAGGCTTCGCGCTGCTCCACCAGGGGCTTGAGCAAGGTGTCTTCGGCAGCCACCGCATTGACCGGCTTGACCGATTCAGTCACCGGCGCTGCGGGCTGTGAATGCGAGGTCATGGGCATGTTTTGACAGCCAGCCAGGGTCATGGCGGCGGCCACCAGGGAGAAGGAGAGGAGTTTGTTCATGTCGGCTTCCTTGTTGGTGAATCACCCAGTGAATCGGTGCAGCACGGCTGCGTTGCTGTGAATCTCATGGTCTTGGTTTCGGCACCAAGCGAGTACTCTTGAATCTTGTACCTGAGAGAGAACTTTTGTCGTCTTGCCTAACATCTTGATTCATAGAGAATTTCTACCTGTGAATGCAAAACAAGAATTGAACTGGCGATATTTGGGCAATAGCCCACAAGTGGTGGCCCTGCGAGAGTTGGTGGCCACCATGGCCCATTCCTCCGCCGCCGTCATGATCACGGGCGAAAGCGGTACCGGTAAAGAGTTGCTGGCGCGTGCCTTGCACGACCTCTCCCCCCGCCAGGGTTTGAACTTTGTGCCCATCAATTGCGGCGCCATACCGAAAGAATTATTAGAAAGCGAACTCTTTGGTCACCGCAAAGGCTCCTTCACGGGTGCAGTGGTCGATCGGGTGGGTCGCTTCGAAATGGCGCATGGCGGCACACTCTTTTTGGACGAGATTGGCGACATGCCGCTGGACATGCAGGTCAAGCTGCTGCGGGTGCTGCAAGAGAAAACCATTGATCCCGTAGGGGGTAGCAAGCCCATTCCGGTCGATGTTCGTGTCATTGCCGCAACACATCGGGACCTGGAATCAGAAATATCTGCCGGCCGCTTTCGCGAAGATTTGTATTACCGGCTCAACGTTTTACCCATCCACACCCCGGCCTTGCGCGAGCGCCCCCAGGACATCGAGCACATGCTGGAGCACTTTGCCCAAGCCTATGCCCTGCCCGGCCAGCCCCCGATTCGCTTCAACACGCATTTTTTGAGTTTGCTGCAAACCTACCCGTGGCCCGGCAACGTGCGCGAACTGTGCAATCTGGTGGACCGCTACAGCACCCTGTATGCCGGCCAGGAGCTCGACATCCGCAGCATCCCCACCAGCATGCTGCCCAAGGGCTTGCAAATGGTTCAGATCGAGTTGCTGCAAGAACAAGGACCGCCACCCGAGCCGCAGCGACTCACGCCGCCGCCCGAGGTGTTGGCCGAGATGAACGATCAGCCCGAGCCGCTCGATACCGACATGGAGCAGCTCATCATGCTGGCGCAAGGCGCGCCGTCGGCTTTGCCCGCGCAAGGCTTGTCGCTCAAAGACAAATTGGCCCAAATCGAACGCAGCTTCATCGAGCAGGCCTTGCAGCAATCCGAAGGCAATGTCTCCAAAACCGCCAAGCTGCTCAATGTGCAACGCACCACGCTGATCGAGAAGATCAACAAATACGAGTTGCGGTCGGCCTAAAGCCGCTCAAGCGGCGTCACCTCCCAACCTGACCAAGAAAAAGGGGTGAGCACCCCTCCAACCCGATCAGTTGTCGATGTTGAGCACGGTGATGCTCATGCGGCGGTTGCGCGGATCTTTGGGATCCTTGGGGTTGAAGGGATCCGTGTCGGCCACGCCCTCAATGCGCTCAAAGCGTTTTTCACTCACCCCTGCTTTTTCCAGCAGGCTGCGCGTGGCTTCAGCTCGCTCACCCGACAAGGCCCAGTTGTTCTTGCCACTTCCCTTGGCAAAGGGCACAGAGTCCGTGTGTCCGCGAATGGCCACCTTGTTGGGGATCTTGTTCAAGGCTGCCGCCACTTCCTGCACCAGTTTGTCGGCTTTGTCGGCCATGTTGGTCCCGCCTGAGGGGAACATGGCGAAGTCCGCCTTGTCGATGATCTCGATGCGCAAGCCCTGACGATCGCGGCTGATGGCCACCTGGTTGCGCAAGTCCTTGAGGTTGGGGTCCTGCAAGAGCTTTTGCTTGATCTCTTGCTCCAATTGCTTGAAGTTGGCCTCGTCCTGCGCCTTGGCAATTGCCTTTTTCTGGGCCTCGGTGAGCTTGTCGGGGTTGGTGCCGCCATTGCCCGCACCACTACCCTTGCCCGGCTCGCCTGCTTCGCCCGCTGCATTGCCCTTGCCCTGGTTGTTGTCGTCGCCCGTGGTGGAGCCCTGCCCCATTTCATCCTTCATGCCCTGGTTGGGCGCCGGATTGTTGGGGGTGTCGTTTTCGTTGTCGGGACCTGGCGGTGTATTGGGATTGGGGCCGCCCTCGGAGCGCGGCGTGAGGCGCTCGAGCAGACCGGTTTGTTTCATCTGATAGGGAAAGCCATCGGTGTCGATGATGGACTTGCCGCCCAGGACCCCGTTGGAGCCAGCCAGTTGCCCCATGGGCAAGAGGCTATGAGAGCTGGGGCGGAAATAGTCGGCAATGCTTTTACGCTGATCGGCGTTGGAGGCGCCCAGCAGCCACATCAACAAGAAAAACGCCATCATGGCGGTCATCATGTCGGCCAGCGCAATTTTCCAGGCACCACCGTGAGCGCCACCGTGCCCTTCATCAATGACTTTCTTGATGACGATGACAGGCGCATTGGAGGCCTCTGCGGGCGCTTCAGCCGCTGCAGGTGCGCCCTCGGCGGGAGCTCCCTCGGCAGCGGCCTGCTCTGCGGGCTTCTCGTCAGCCATTACTTGCCTCGCATGCCGTCAAAGACTTCAGCAAAGGTGGGCTGATTGTCGTGAGAGATGCAAACGCGGGCAGCTTCGATCACCAGGGGCATGGGATGACCATGCAAGTTGGCAACGATGAGCTGCTGCACCATTTTGTACATCTCGCCCTCTTCTTCAATGATTTGCTTGAGGCGGATGGCAAAGGGGCCAACCAGACCATAGGCCAACAACACGCCCATGAACGTCCCCACCAGCGCCGAGCCAATCAGGGCACCCAGCACAGGCGGGGGCTGGTCAATGGCACCCATGGTTTTCACCACACCCAGCACGCAAGCCACAATACCCAGCGCAGGCATGGCGCCTTCCATGGCGGTCCACACTTCGGCACTCTTGAGCTCGTTGGCGTGGTGCAGCTTGATGGACGCCGTCATGACGTCTTCCACTGCATAAGGGCTGAGGTTGCTGGACGACACGACCATCAACCGAACCGTGTCGGTGATGAGGTGCAGCAGGGCGTGATCGTGAAGAATGGGTGGGTACTCGGCAAAGATGGCCGACGACTCCGGGTTTTCAACGTGAGGTTCCAAAGCCACCGCGCCCTCCGCCTTGAGGGTCTTGAGGATTTTGGAGATCAGGAACATCACCGCCAGGAAGTCGTCCTTTTTGTAGCGCGGGCCTTTGAACACGCGACCCAAGCCCGCCATGGCGGGCTTGATGACGTTCATGCCGTTGCCGATCAACATGGCTGCAAACGCAGCGCCGCCGATCTGGGCAAATTCCCAAGGGGCTGCGTGAATAACAGGTGTCAAATCGCCGCCGTGGGCGACGAACACCCCGAACACGAAGACAAACAACAGAAGAATACCGACTGGTGGCATCTACGACTCCATTGACTTTCACAGGCCTATGAGGCCATCCGGGTTGGTGACCCGAAGGTTAACTGAATTCCCCTGGCCTGGCCTGCGATGAATCAATTCAAGGCAGACGTGGGCTGAGGATTTGAAGGAACGAGGCTGGGAACCGTTTCCCAGGCCCCTCGGATTTCCGAAATCAAACCATGGACCTCGTCCAAAGCCGACAAGTCATTGTGGGCATTGGCATGCAGCAGGCGGCGGGTCACATAACCATACAACTCGTTGAGGTTTTGCGCCAAGTCACCGCCCCGGTCGAAATCCAGTGCGCCTTGAAGACCCAACACAATGCGACTGGCACGTGCCAGCGCCTTGGACTTCTCGGCAATGTTGCGATGCTGGATGTGACCACGGGCTGTGGCGATGCTTTCCAGCAATCCGTCAAACAACATCATGATGAGCTCGACGTTGTTGGACTTTGCCACTCCAGTGCTGGCTCTGACCTCGCCGTAGGATTCAATGGCTCTCATGTGTGCTCTCATGTCTGTCACTCCGGGTTGTTTTCAACTTGCCAGAGTGATTCGGAGTCAGTTGGACGAACTTGAATGGTCTCCTGCCATCAAACCGTTTGCGGCCTGACAGGCTCGGTTTGGGGCATGCTCAATTGGGGCTGCATCAATTCAGGAGCGGGCTCCTGCGTGGATGCGGTGTTGGGGGCGCTTGGAACCTCGGGCGAGGCCAAGGCGGCGCTGCGCTCAACGCCGCGCTGGACCACGTCACGCGAAGCCACCAGGCTCGGGTCAGCCGTGTATTCGGCCGCCGCCAGCAAAGGTTTGGCCAAGCCCTGATCGGCCGCCTCCAGCACGGGACGCATCTCGGGCGGCAAGGCTGCAATGGGGCCGCCTGGCTCGGAATCGGCCGGGTGCTTGAGCAAATGGGTGGAATACGGCTCGGTGAGGGACAGGCCAGTTCGAGCGTAGAGCATGGAGATCACCTGATCGAGGTTTTGCTGAATGCGCAAATAACTGTCCTCGGGCTTGGTGGCGAAATCCTCACCCGCCTGATAGAGGCTGGCCAGATGGTGAACTGGAATCCAGGACTCCACTTTGCCCCTGGGCGTGGGCACCATGCGGTTGTTGGTGGGCATGCCAGGGCGATTGCGTCGCCCATCCTGGTAGCCCTCGGCAAAAGTGGCTTCGATGTGCTGACGCAGCACGGGCTCGTAATGCACACGCAAGTCATTGACCAGCTTGAGGTCCAAGCCAGGCAAGGGAATGCCGCTCATGGCATCCCACAGGGTTTTGCCCTGCAACTCGCCAAACAGGCCATCGCTGTAGATCTTTGGCTTGTCAGCGGGCACGGAGGCCGCATAAATCGTGTTGACCTTGTCGATCAGGTACAAGGCCAGGATGACGGCCAGCAAGACCCCCCAGGCCGTGAACAACTGGAAGAATCCGTTCATGAGACCTCCTGCCGCTGTTTGACTTTGGCTTTACCCGGCATCTCGATCTGGAGTTCACCGCGCAGTTTTTTCACCACGGTGGACAAGATCTGGCTCACGCGAGATTCGGTGACCCCCAGGATTTCGCCAATCTCTTTGAGGTTGAGTTCCTCCACGTAATACAACTGCATGACCAGTTGTTCACGTTCTGGCAACTCGCTGATTTTTTCGGTGACGACGGCCATGAATTCGGCCTCTTCGACCTGCACATCGGGCTGTCGGGATTCGTCATCAGCCAGGGTCATGACCTCCTCGGCCACCACTTCCATGGAATAGGTTTCAAAGCGGTTGGCTTTGCCACGCTCTTTGTGGAAGGCATCGATGTCACGCCCCATGTGCTCGGCAATTTCAGCCTGCGTGGGGTTACGACCCAACTCGGCGGCCAGCACATGGACCGTTTCGTTGTGTTCCTTGTTGAAAGCCACCGCCGAGCGGGGCAGGAAGGACAGGCGGCGAACCTCGTCGAGCATGGCGCCGCGCACACGGCTGTGCGCGAAGTTTTCGAACTCCACGCCCTTGCTCAGGTCAAAGGCGCGAGCGGCTTCGAGCAAACCCAGCGTTCCCACCTGAATGAGTTCATCGAGGTCCATGAAAGCCGGCACCCTGGCCTTGATGTGCAAAGCCACACGCTTGACCATGGCCAAGTGGGACAACACCAATTCATCGGTGCTGGGCTGGCAGCTGGTCTGATAGTGACGGACTGGATTGAGCGCTCTCATGTTCACCTCGCTTGGCCCTGCATCAGCCGTTGCATGAAAAATTGAATGCCACCGGATGGTCCCTGAAGGGGACGCAATTCAGTGGTGAGTTCAGCCAGGCGACGAAAATCCCGCGCAGCTGCCGTGCCTGGAGCAAGCTCCAGAACCGATTGGTATTTCTTGAGGGCCGCGAGGACCATCTCATCTTCTTCAATGGCGGTGAGGTACTGGATGGAATGACCCAAAAACCTGACGCACACATCGTTGAGGCGCTGATACAGACGCCAACCCTGGGTTTGGGTTCGCACCGCGTTGGGCACCAGATAGATTTCGTCGAGCTTGAGCTCCTGGCTCATGACCTTGATGGTGCCGTAGGCATCGGCAATCGAGGACGGGTCGTCCTGAACCACGATGAAACGGCGTTGACAGGCAGCCAGGAAGGTGAGCACAGAAGGTGAAATGCCTGCGGCAACATCCACCACCAACACATCCAGATCCTGGGTGAGGGATTCGAAGGCTTGGACAATGCCAGCGGCTTGCAGATTGGACAAGGCCGCAAGCTCTTGCAAGCCCGAGGCTCCCGGCACCAGCAACACGCCCTGGCGGGTTTTGACCATGATCTCTTGCAGGGTTTTTTGCCCGCTCAGGAAATGGCTCAGGTTGTATTCAGCCCTGGCACCCAGCGCAATTTGCGCGTTGGCCAGACCCAGGTCAGCATCGAACAGCATCACGCGCTGCCCCATCTGGCTCAATGCCACGGCCAAGTTGACGGACACGGTGGTCTTGCCCACACCACCTTTGCCGCTGGCCACGCCGATCACCTGGGTTTGTTTGCTTTTGCTCATGTCATGCTCTTGAAGTCGCCATGGAATGTTTAGGCGAGGGATGAATCATCATCGCACCGTCTGACTTCGATTGCACGATGGGCAAGCGGTCAATCGCCTGATTCACCAATGCCGACACGGCAAAGGGACGCTGCCAATCGCTCAAGCGCTCGCCGTGGCTGGCAGCATGAATGGCAATGGGGTTTTCACTCAGCATCTGAATGAGCGCCCAGGGCTGCTCGGATTCATCGAGCTTGCTGATGAACAGGCCCTGCCAGTTCACACCCGACTGCAACACCTTGGCCATGGAGACCTGGGAGGCATCGGCCATGATGACGGCATGGGCTTGCACCTGGGGATGAACCGACATGATTTCATCAAAGCGTTCCTTGATGCCCATGCCCGGTGTGTCGATGAGGATGAGGCGGCAATGCGAGTGCTCATCGAGCAACAGGCGCAACATGCCAGGGTTGGTCGAACGCACACAGGACACGCCAGACTGGGAGCACAGCAACTGAGTCTGGTTCCAGGCGCCAGCGCGGTGATCCATGTGGCTGATCACCAGCACGTTTTCGCAACCCCACTCGGCGCTGGCCTGCGAGGCCCAACGCGCCACCATGGAGGACTTGCCGCTGCCAGACAGACCGCCAATGGCGTGAATGCCTTGCTGGGGCCAATCGCTGCGCTCGCGGTCGATGGCCGACTTGAGCATGTGGGAGAGGATAGCCACGCCCGACTCCAGGCTGGTGGAGTCCTTGAGGGCATCGATGAGCAGGGTGCGCAAGCCCACGGGCATGGCGGCTTCTTGCAAAGCCAGCTGCAAAGGCTCCAGGGATTCATGCAGCACCGGCCCTTGTTGCAAGGCCAATTGCTGGCTGATCTTGAATTCACGACGCAAGGTGGCCAGTTCTTCGCGAACCAAGGCCACGATTTCCTGACCTCGCAAGGCTTCCTGATGGCGCGACAGCTCATCGGCGGCAAAGGCCGGCTTTTTGGTCGATGGGGCGGCCTTGAGGGCTGCACCTTGCGCAGCGGCTTGCTGACGCAAGGGCTTGGATTCCTGGATTTCCTGTGCCAGCACGTCCGAAAAGCTCGCATCGATGCGGCGCTCATAAGTCTTGGGGGTGATCTGGATTTGCTCCGCCAGCGCCTGGTCCGCGCTCATCTCGGGGATGTCCACCGCCACGATGAGTTCGGTCTGCCCGCGCACGCGCGCCGATGAGATCACCAGCACGTCCGGTCCGTACAAAGCCACGGCTTTGTCGTTGGCGGACTTGGTATCTTTGGCAAGGATTCGTTTGAGTTCCATGATCACTCTCTTGTTTCAAACTCAGGCTGAAGTCGTTTGGGCATCGCGGCGCTGGGCGTCGACGGTTTGCACCACCTTGACGGATTGGTCATCCGGAATTTCGCTGTAGGACAGGACCGTGAGGTCGTTGACGCGATAGCGAACGGCTTTGGACAACCATCCACGGATGAGGGGCGAGACCACCAGCACAGCCGGCAATCCTTCTTCTTCCATTTGCACGGCTGCGGACCGCAGCGAGGCAAACAGGCTCTCAGACAAACCCGGCTCCAGGATCACCGGCTGGCCAGGCTGGCTTTGTTGCAAGACGTTGTGCAACAACTGCTCGAGCGACGGCGCCAGGGTCATGACCGACAAACTGTTTTGATCGTCCACCAGCGCCTGCATGATCATGCGACCCAGCTTGGGACGCACCGAGGCGGTCAAGGCTTCAGGATCGGTGGTGCGTGCACTCATTTCGGTGAGGGTCTCGGCAATGGTGCGCATATCGCGAATGGAAACGCCTTCGATGAGCAGGTTTTGCAAGACCTTGGTCACCGCACCCAGGCTGAGCTTGCCAGGCACCAGCTCTTCCACCAGTTTGGGCGACTTGGTGGCGAGCTTGTCCAGCAGCTGCTGCACCTCGTCGTGGCTGAGCAAATCAGAGGCGTTTTCACGCAAGACCTTGTTGAGGTGTGTGGCCATGGCCGTGCTCGCATCCACCACGGTGTAACCCAGGGTGCGGGCGTGATCGCGCAACGAAGGCTCGATCCAGACGGCCTCCAGGCCAAATGCGGGTTCGCGGGTGGGGATGCCGTCAAGCTCGCCATAAACGCGGCCTGGGTTGATGGCCAATTCACGACCCACCTTGATTTCGCCCTTGCCGCGCACCACGCCTTTGAGGACCACGTGATAGGTGTCGGGGTCCAGGTTCAGGTCGTCGCGGATGCGAACCGGTTGGACCAAAAAGCCCAATTCGGCAGACAGCTTTTTGCGCACGCCTTTGACGCGCCCCATGAGCTCGCCACCCGTTTCTGCATTGACCAGGGGAATGAGGCCATAGCCAATGTCCAGGCCAATGAGGTCCACCTGATCCACATCGTCCCAGTCCAGTTCCTTGGGCGCTTGGGCAGCCGCCTCGGCAGAGGCTTGCTCCTCGGCCTTGGTCTCACTTTCCTTGCTCACTTCCTGGCGCACCAACATCAAACCTATGGCAATGATGACCAGCGCCAATGAAATGAACATGGCGTGGGGCATGCCGGGCACCAGACCCAGAATGATCAGGATGCCGCCAGAAATGAAGAGGGCTGCCGGGTTGGAGACCTGGGAGAAGACCTGTTCTGACATGGACTCGGCCGTGGTCACGCGCGTCACGATGATGGCCGTTGCCAGCGACAGCAGCAGCGAGGGAATCTGTGCCACCAAGCCGTCACCAATGGTCAGCAAGGTGTAGATGCGACCTGCTTCGCCCACGGCCAGGTTGTGTTGGATCACGCCAATGGCCAGGCCGCCCACGATGTTGATGAGCAAAATCAGCAAGCCTGCAATGGCGTCACCGCTCACAAATTTGGAGGCACCGTCCATGGCACCAAAGAAGTCCGACTCTTGCGAGAGTTCTTCGCGGCGCTTTTTGGCGGTTTCCTGGTCGATGACGCCAGCATTGAGGTCGGCATCGATGGACATTTGTTTACCAGGCATGGCATCCAGGGTGAATCGGGCGTTCACTTCAGAGACCCGGCCAGCGCCCTTGGTCACCACGATGAAGTTGATGATCATCAAGATGGCAAAGATGATGAAACCCACCACATAGTTGCCGCCGATCACAAATTCGCCAAAGGCTGCGATCACCTGACCGGCTGACTCATGGCCGGTGTGACCATTGACCAGAATGACGCGGGTGGATGCCACGTTCAGCGCCAGGCGCAGCATGGTGGCAAACAGCAATAAGGAAGGGAAGGACGAGAAATCCAGGGGATTGCGCGTCCCAATGGCCACCATGATGATCACCAGACTGGCCACGATGTTGAAAGTGAACAGGAAATCCAGCAACAAGGGCGGCAACGGCAAGACCAACATGGCCATGATCAACAGCACCAGCACTGGAATGCTCAGTGCGGTGTAGTCAAACTTGGCCAAGTTCTGTCGAATCGTCGACAGGGTCAGGGTGCTCATTGCGTGTTTTTCCTTGTTTTCTAGAACTATGGAATTCAAGTTGTGAGGACTGGGTCCCCGGTGCAAGGATCAATGCAAGCGATGTGCCAGCTTGGCCGACAGACCTGTCACGCTTCTTGCTTGATACCTGGCAACTTTCATTGGAACGGACACGAATTGCCATGAATTTGTCGCCAAGCCAGATCAATCAGGCCAACCAAACTGCCAACCCCATTGATGCCAAACCCGCATCAAACCTGGGTTCGCCCGCTGCTGGGCGGGCGGTGGATGCGGGCTTGTTTGCAGACATCCTGTCTCGCCACTGGCAACACCTGGCCCAAAACGAGCGGCAAGAAGTTGCCGCCTCGGCCGATGCCACCTTTGCTGCAGTGGGTCGCTTGCCGGCCCAATCGGCTCCTGCCCCTGTCAAGCCGGCTCAGGAACCCACGCAAGATTCAGACCGCGTAGACGACGCCGCACAAGCCCGCTCAGATCAGGCGGATGCTGCCGAAGATGCCGCACGGGCCAACGACCGCGCCCATCATGCTGCAGCCTGGCGTGCCGATGCGCACACCGCCCTGGATGCCGGACGACTGCCCCAGGTGCCTGAGCATCTGCTCAATTTGAGTCTGAGTTCATCCCCACAAGCCCAGATGACCAACGACGGCCTGCTCGTCATGCCGCTGGGCGAACGCATCAACATCGTCACCACGCCCCAGCCCCAGGTCAACGCCCAAAGCGTGGCCGACTTTGCACGCAGCATGGGCATGAACGAGTTGCAAATCGAACAACTCTTTGGCGCCCAGGCCACGGTGGTCACCGCTTCAGATGACACGCTCAGCACCCTGGATCGGCTCACGGCCAATGGCTCCACCGGTGCACTGCCCCTGGCGAACTCCAGCAATGCCACGGGCTTGCTGATGCAGACCAACGCCACCAGTTCCAGCCCGGTGAGCATGACCCAGCAGGCCAACCCCCTCTCCACCCTGGCCTCGCTCAACGCCCTGGGCCACAGCACCCTGAGCGCACCCCTTGCAGCTCAGGCTGCCGACGCTGCTCAGGCCAAACCCAGCCCCACCTTGCCCACGGCCACCTCGGTCGATGTGCTCACCATCATGGAGGCTGACTTCGCCCCCGAGGTGTGGCAAGCCCTGCAATCGCGGGTGGGCGCCAATGGTCAAAACGGTCAACCCGGCTTCAATGCCAACGGCTCGGCGGCTTTGGCCATGCCCAACACCAGCGCTGCCATGAACCTGGGCACCGATTCAGCCAGCCCAACGCCCGTGGGTGGTCTGGTCACGGGTGCCATGGTGGGCCAAGGCATGAACCGCGGCCAGGCTCAAGCCACTTTGCCGAGCAGCCTCAATGCCAACCCGCTGGATCCGCAAGAGGCCTATGACGAACTCAATCAAAAGTTCACAAGCGAGTTGGCCTCTCGCATCCACCAGCAAATCAATTCCGGCGAATGGAAGATGAAATTTGCCCTCAAGCCTGCCAGCCTCGGCCATTTGGACGTGCAACTGGAAATGCGGGATGGCAAACTCTCTGCTGTGTTTCAAACCGACAATGCGATGACTCAGGATTTGCTGAGCACCGGCAGTCAGCGTCTGAAGGAAGCACTCGCCCAGCTTGGTCATTCCAACGCCTCCGTCTGGGTCGGGTCCGGTGGCGCTGGCCAGTCTCAGGGGCAAGGTCAGGGCCGTGGCCCATCCACCCCCCCGCCGGCGCCTCATGGAATGAGCGCCTCATCCGATTCATCCAGTGGGTCCAACGTCACCAGCGTGGCGAACCGGTCTGCTGGCTCATCCCAGTCATCCACACATTTGGACTTGTTCGCCTGATCCAGGCATCGAAGGAGTAATTCATGGCAACCGCAGCCCCAGAAGCAACCGAAGGCAATGACGAAGCCCCCAAAAAGAAAAAGCCGATCCTCTTGATCGCAGGCGTCGCCGTTGGCGTCATCGTTTTACTCGTTGGCGTGGTGTTTGGCACTTTGTTCTTCTCAGGCTACTTCGAGAAGAAAGCCGAAATGGCCGCCATGGAAAAGCTCGATGAGCTCGAAGCGGCAGCCACCAAAGCCCGCGACGAAGCGCCGGTGAAGATCAAGAAAGAAGCGCCCGAGGAAACCCGCTTCGAGAAGAACTACATGCAAATGGACAAGGAGTTGATGACCAACATCACCGGCTCCAAGAAAGTGATGGTCGTTCAAGTGGCCCTCATGACCCATTACGACCAGCGCGTGTTCGACAACGTCAAAAAGCATGACTTCGCCATCCGCTCGTCCATGCTCGATGTCTTGCGTCAAACCACCGAAGCCGAGCTCGCACGCTCGGACTTTCGCAAGAACCTGGCCGAAAAACTCAAGGTCGTCATGAACGAAGTGCTCGAGAAAAACGAGGATTTCGGTGGCATTGAGGACGTCTTCTTCACCTCCTTTGTGGTGCAGTGACCATGACCACCGCCACCGGATTGCTCACCCCTGAGGAGATCTCGGCCTTGACCGAGGCCGTCAAGGACGGGAGCATTGAAACCGATACCGGCTTCAACACCAAGTTGAAGGTGCGCAAGCACGACCTCGCCAGCGAGAACTCCAGCCTTGGCGTGAACGTGTCGTCCATCGACATGATCAACGAGCGCTTCATCCGCATGTTCCGTCTGGGCTTGCTTGAAGTGCTGCGCACCACCCCGCGCGTGAACCCCACGCGCGTGCAAATCACCAAATTTGGCGATTACCTCAAGACCCTCAAAGCGCCTTTGTCGGTCAACACGGTGCGCATGAACCCGCTGCGGGGCTTTTCGGTGGTCATCATCGATCCCAACGTGGTGTTCAGCTCACTCGACAGTTTTTTTGGTGGCTATGGCAAGGGCGTGGGTGAGCTGCCACCCGGCCGATTGTTCACGCCCACCGAATCGCGCATCATCTCCATCATCCTCGAAGTGTTCTTTCGCTCGCTCAAGGATGCATGGTCGCCCGTCATGGACATCGATTGCGAGCATGTCAGCTCGGAAATCAATCCCCATTTCGCGCAAATTGCCGACGAAGGCGATCTGGTGGTGCTCAGCCGCTTTGAGTCCGATGGGGTCAGCGGAGCCAAAGGCTTCATCGATTTGGTCTATCCCTACGCCACGCTCAAACCTTTGCGCGAGCTCCTGCGCAACCGCGTGCAAACGGGCGACGGCAACGAAGAATCCGACAAAGTCTGGCGCGAAGACCTGGCCATTGCCGTGGGCGACGCGCTCATCGACATCAAGGTGGACATGGGTCATGTCAAAACCACCCTGCACCACCTTCGCACCATGAAAGAGGGCGACTTGCTCTTCTTCAAAAAACCCGAGCTCGCGCAACTGCAGGCTCAAGGCGTTCCAGCATTTGGCGTCACCGTTGGCAACCGGGGTTCCAGCGTGGCCGTGCGCGTCGAAAAACAACTTGTCCCGGGTCACATCTGAAAGGTTGAACCATGTCCGAAGAAACACAAGACGTCCAAAAAGACGAAGCCGCTGCAGCCGATGCCGCAGCTGAGGCTCAGCCCGTTGCCCTGGCCACGGAACAAGCCCATGCCACGGTTGGCGAGGATTTAGACCCGCTGCCCACTGCCAGGGATTTCGAGGAAAGCTCGCCCAACAACATCAACCCCGAGGTGTTGAAGAACATCACGGTGAATTTGTCGATTGAAGTGGGCCGCACCCAAATCAAGATCAAAGACCTCATGCGCCTGACCCAGGGCAGCGTGGTCGAACTCGATCGCATTGCAGGTGAACCGCTTGACCTGCTGGTCAACAACACCGTGGTTGCCCAGGGCGAAGTGGTGCTGGTCAACGATCGTTATGGCATTCGCCTCACCCGCGTGGTGCCGTCGACCGAACGACTCAAGTCGCTGTGATCAGCGCCGATTCCTGTAGCTGAAGTAACACTCTCCAAGTGTGCACCTCGCCGAGGGCCAAACGCCCTCGGCTTTTTTTTGACCCGGTTATCATGAACCGCATGAATACATTCACCCGCGTCGAACTCTTCACCGATACCGATGGTGTGGCCCGATTTCGCACCAACGATATTGCCCTTGACCAAGGCACCGAGGCCGCCAGGCTCTCTGCCCTCATGAGCAGTGGCGGCTTGCAGCTGCGCCAAAGCCCGGTGGGTTTTCGCAGCGTGTTTCATGTCACCACCACACCACAGTGGGTCTTCATCCTTCAAGGGCAAATGGAGATTGGCTTGCGAGACGGCAGCTCCAGGGTCTTCTCGCCTGGCGAACACTTTTTCTCTAACGATGTCCTGCCCCAAGGCGAGGAATTTAATCCTCAAGTTCACGGGCACTGGAGCCGACAAGTTGGGGACCAAGCCCTGGTCACGGCCTTCGTGCGCGCCTGATGGCGACATCCAGGCATAAGCTGGCTTGAAACTTTTTGCTTGTTGACCTTAAGGTTTGCGGGCTTTCTTCCGATTCTTGATGAATCCCAGGTGAGGTCTTATGAAAAAGTATCTGCGAATCATCCTTGAAGTCCTGCTCGGACTTTTGTTTGTTGTGTCAAGCGTGCTGGCCTATGTGAATTGGTCAGGCAAACGACATGCCGTTGTTGAAGTCAGCAGCGTCTCCCAGGAAATGGAAGAGCTGGACAAGGACCTCAAAGACGCCGAGGAGGAAGTCAAACACCTCAAAGGCGAAATGGATGCCCTGCAACCCCGCGTGTTCCAGCTCGATGCCGTCAAAGCTGCGCTCTCAGGTGGCCAAGTCCTCCAAGACATGGAAACCCTCTATAAGGGCGGCAAGATTGAAATGACTGCCGAGCGCCAAGCTGGCATTGGTGCACTGCGCATGCTTGCCATTGGCGCTGATGACCCCAACACCGTGGCCGCCTTCAACAAGGCGCTGGAAATGGCGCAATGGAAGAACCGCCTTGACACCGTGTGCGCCGCGCAAAACGCCTTGGCCGCTGCAGGTCAAAAAATCGAGGTGCTCTCGGAGTGCCGCAACATCTCCACCGCCAAACCCAAGGAAGCGGCCAAACATGATTTCCACTGGGGCTACGAAGGCAAGGAAGGCCCTGAACATTGGGGATCCCATTTCCCGGTGTGCGGCAACGGCAAAAAGCAGTCCCCGCTCAACATCGTGTCACCCTTTGAGAAGTCCAAGGCCAAGCTGACCGTGAACTACAAGATGGGTCCGCTCAAGATGCTCAACAACGGCCACACCATTCAGGTCAACATCCCGCCGGGCAGCACCATGAGCGTCAACGGCACCGCGTATGACTTGCTCCAGTTTCACTTCCATCGCCCCAGCGAGGAGCAAATCAACGGTGACTACTCGGCCATGGTGGCGCACTTTGTTCACAAGAGCAAAGAGGGTCAGCTCGCTGTGATTGGTGTGCTGTTGCAGTACGGCAAGGAAAACCCCGCCATCAAGACGCTGTGGGCCAACCTGCCTCCGAAAGAAAACGAAGAGTACGCCCCCGACAAGATCGCCTTTGATCCGGCCAGCCTGCTGCCCAAGGACCTCGGCTTCTATCACTACGAGGGCTCGCTCACCACACCGCCGTGTACAGAAGGCGTGGACTTCTACATCCTCAAAACACCCAGCGAGGTGTCCAAGGATCAAGTGGGTCAGTTCCCCTACAAGATGAACGCCCGCCCGGTCCAGCCGCTCAACGGTCGCAAGATCTCCGAAAGCTGATCAGCCCCAGGCCTTGCGCCCCACAACACACCCCAGCCTGCGCTGGGGTGTTTTTTTTGGTGAACCCAAGAGCATGGGAGAATCCCGTCTTTCTTTGCCTCTGGATCTACACCATGTCTCGCAAAGTCTTCATCAAAACCTTTGGCTGCCAGATGAACGAGTACGACTCGGACAAGATGGGCGATGTGCTCGCAGCAGCCGAAGGCTACGAAGCCACCACCAACCCCGATGAGGCCGACCTCATCGTCTTCAACACCTGCTCGGTGCGCGAAAAAGCCCAGGAAAAAGTTTTTTCAGATCTGGGGCGCGTCAAACACCTCAAGAAAAAAGGCGTGCAAATCGCCGTCGGCGGCTGCGTGGCCAGCCAAGAGGGCGCCGCCATTGTCGAGCGCGCGCCCTACGTCGATGTGGTGTTTGGTCCGCAGACCCTGCATCGCCTGCCCGAGCTGCTGCAACAAAGCCGCCGCTCGCAACGCGCTCAGGTGGACATCAACTTCCCCGAGATCGAAAAATTCGATCACCTGCCCGCGCCCAAAGCCAGCGGCGGTTCGGCCTTTGTGTCCATCATGGAAGGCTGCTCCAAATACTGCAGCTACTGTGTGGTGCCCTACACCCGCGGCGAAGAGGTCAACCGCCCGCTCGAAGATGTCCTCACCGAGGTGGCCAGCCTCGTGAGCCAAGGGGTCAAGGAAATCAACCTGCTGGGGCAAAACGTCAACGCTTACCGCGACCCCACCGCCACTGACCCTCAGCACGGCGACTTTGCCTGGCTGCTCGAATGCGTGGCGGCCATTCCCGGCGTGGAGCGGCTGCGCTACACCACCAGCCACCCCAATGAATTCACACCGCGACTCATCGAGGCCTATGCGCGGGTGCCGCAACTGGTGAGCCATTTGCACCTGCCCGTCCAGCATGGCAGCGACCGCATCCTCATGGCCATGAAGCGTGGCTACACCGCCTTGCAGTACAAGAGCATCATCCGCAAGCTGCGCGCCATTCGCCCTGACCTGTCACTCAGCTCGGACTTCATCGTGGGCTTTCCAGGCGAGACCGAGGCCGACTTCGATCAACTCATACGCCTCATTGACGACGTGAAGTTCGATGCCTCCTTCAGCTTCATCTTCAGCCCCCGCCCCGGCACACCCGCTGCCAACCTGGCCGACGACACCCCGCACGAGGTCAAGCTCAAGCGGCTGCAAACCCTGCAAGCCACCATTGAAGAAGAAGTGCAGCGCATCTCGGCCAGCCGCGTGGGCACGGTGCAGCGCATCCTGGTCGAAGGCCCCGCACGCAAGAATGCCGATACCGAGTGGATGGGACGCACTGCGTGCAACCGCATCGTGAACTTTGCGGTCGGGCCACAGCCCCAGCGATTCGCGGGACAGATGATCGACGTACGCATCACCCAAGCCCTGCCCCATTCGCTCAGAGGCGAGCTGATTTAATTGGGGTCAGATTACATTTTTTCCTGACCCCTTTTTGATCAGTTGGGGTCAGAGCACATTTCCCTTCGGGGGCGATGATCTGACCCCTTTTTGATCAGTTGAGGTCAGAGCACATTTCCCTTCGGGAAATGATGATCTGTCCCCAATGTTTCATAAGGTCATGATGGTGCAGCCCGTGGTTTTGCGGGCTTCGAGGTCGCGGTGGGCTTGCTGGACTTGATCGAGGGGGTAGGTCTGATCGATGGGGATCTTCACCGCGCCGCTGAG